>Ga0080004_1083762_pt1 | contig 13236 bp, 12 predicted proteins | sample WasSprMetagenome_FD_69207 | JGI IMG/M metagenome (GOLD analysis project Ga0080004, IMG submission 69207) | Sulfidic aquatic microbial communities from Washburn Spring, Yellowstone National Park, USA - WS (SPADES assembly) (version 2) | ecosystem: Environmental > Aquatic > Thermal springs > Hot... | reverse complement strand
GCTCGTCATCCATTTCCTCACGCTGAAGAAGTGGATTTATGCTGGCAAGGTCAAAGCGATCAAAACACTGGGGGGACAGTACCGCATCCCAGAGAGCGAGATACGAAGGTTGCTCGGGCAGCCTGCACCAAAAAACAAAGCTGTAATCTACGCGAGGGTTTCCTCGGCGGACCAGAAGGAGGACTTGAAACGCCAGAAGCAGATGCTTCAAGAATACGCAGAAGAACACGGGTACGAAGTCGTCGCAGCTTTCGAGGATGTGGCGAGCTGGAACATAGCTAAGGATGGGGCGAGGAACGTCCCCACCGACTGCTGGCAGATGCGGCCGGTGGCGGAGCGGCTTGTAGCTCCCGTGAAACTGCCTGCAGAGCCAGAAAAAATCCCGTGTCTGGCTGGTGTACAGTTTGATACGGAATTTTAGGACGGCCCTTAGAGTTTTTACGGGAATATTGGAGTATTTTATCGAAAACAAAATCAATTGAAACAAATCTTTATTTTTGACTCTCTCAATGTTCACCTAAAATTTTTATCATGAGCTCCGCCTCCTCCAGGTCAGATAATGTATTAATGTTGAAGAAGGATTCTGGTCGAACTCCCAGCGACTCTATGCTAACTGTCTTTGCGCCGATCTTGGCAAGGATTTCTCTGAATGACCTGGCAGACCTTACCTCTGAAAGAACCTTCCTCCGGTAAAGGGCGGCGAGAGGTTCCAGGTATCCATTGGACCACATTGGAACCACCGCAGAAGAGTCACCAAGATGGTGATGCAAAATTACTGGCAGGCGAGGTTCAAGAAAAGGGGTGTCACATCCCATGAGAAATATAAGGTCCTCGGGGATTCTGGATAAGGATGCCAACATGGAAAAGGGACCATCAGAGCCCTCAGGGTCGACGAGGAAGGTCGTTTTGCCAGTGCAGTCCAAATTCATGAGGGTTTTTGCTTGGTCAGGGCTGCTCACAAGGATGTAAGGGGAATCGGTTGTGAAACGGGCGACCTCTACTGCGTAGGATATGAGGGGTCGACCTGCCAGTTTCAGGAGGGGTTTGTAACTCCCGATCCTAGAAGATCGCCCCCCAGCCAAAATGACGGTCGCGATTTCACTGACCAAAGGGACTACCTTTAGGCTTTATATCTAGCGGAAATTGCTCTTTGAGCTTAAAGCAGTGTGTTGGGGGTATTGTCTTTTCGTCGTGCTCAAAGGTCCCTTCCCGTCCCACAAGCATGGATCTGATCTCTTCCAAGGTAGTCCGTTTGCAGAAAGAGTCTATCCCTCCATGCAAGTCTGTGTAGTCGTCATAAAGGTATGGGCGTTGGGCGCTGAGTACATCCAAGATCTTGCCTTTTCCAGTTCTGCCCATCTCTTCGGTGACATCGAGCAGGACCCTAATTTCCCCACCGATGTAGGACTTTCGCCACATTATATACTCAAAAGTCACGATCTCGGTGAATGTGTCCTCCTTCACTACCATATTAAAACGCCTCTTTCCCTTTTACGATATGTACAAGCCAAAGATAAAAAGCAGTTGCCTGTGCGATAATTATAAATTGATGGTAAGGTTTCTTATTGTAAGTCGTGAGTTGGTTTAATTGATTATAACGAAGTCAAAGCCAAAGGAAGTAGTTTTGAGGTCAGTGGGAGATCGAAAGAGAGTTTTCATTGTTGGTTGCGGCACGTGCGCAACATTATGTCAGACGGGCGGGGAGGAGCAAGTCGAAGAAATGGCGAACCTCCTTAGAGAGAGATCAGTTGGGAAGGTTGTTGTAGAGACGCCATGCGATATCAGAGTTTTGAAGAGGGATCTCTCTCCTCATTTGGGCATGATCGAATCAGCAGACGCCATTCTGGCTCTCTGTTGCGGGGCAGGGGCTCAAGCCATTAGCGAGCTTACTGGGAAGATCGTGATCCCTGGTCTGGACACCCTCTTCCTGGGCGAGACCGAGCGGATAGGCAGGTTCTACGAGCGGTGCAGGGCATGCGGCGATTGTATCATCTACGAGACAGGAGGGATATGCCCAATTGTTAGGTGCGCTAAAGGCTTGCTCAACGGTCCCTGCGGAGGGATGGCGAATGGAAAGTGTGAGGCGGGAGGGTATATGAGGGACTGCGCCTGGGTACTCATTTACAGGAGGCTAAAGGAGCTGGGCATGACCCAAAGGTTCATGGAGATCAGAGCTGTGAGGGACAGGTCGAGGAGGGCGGAGCCCCAGGAGCTGAGGTTTAGATAGGAAGGTGTCGCCGTTGAAGGAGGCATACAGTGCTTTTATGAGGGCATTGAGCGGTGGCAAATTTGTGTTCACCAGTGAGATCGAGCCGAAGAAGACGACGAAATTTGATGAGATAGTCAGGGCGGCGAACATGCTCAAGAACCACGTTGTGGCGTGTAACGTCACCGATAACCCTAGAGCCAAGGCACACCTGAGTAGCTTGGTCGCGTCATATGTGATACAGAGGGAGACGGGGTTGGAGACTATCTGCCAAATTAACGTGAGGGACAGGAACAGGCTTGCCCTGACCTCGGATCTCTTGGGGGCGTCCGCGTTAGGGATAAGAAACGTGCTGGTGATAAGCGGCGACCACATAGCTGGGGGAGACAACCCAGGCGCCATGCCAGTTTACGACCTGGACTCCACGCAGTTCGTCCAGATGGTGAGGGGCATGGTCGATAATGGAACTGATCTCAACGGGAACCCCATAGACGGGGAGGTGAGGCTCCATGTAGGTGTTGTGGGGAACCCCAATGCCGACCCCTTAGAGGTTGAGGTGTGCAAGGTTGAGAGGAAGATCAGGGCCGGTGCTGAGTTCATCCAGACCCAGGTGGTGTTCGATGTTGAGAAGGCGAAGAGATTCTTGAAGGACCTCAACCTATCGGTTCCGGTCTTGATTGGGATTTTCCCGTGCAAATCGCACAGGATAGCCGAATTTATAGTAAGTAAGATACCGTGTATTTCTGTTCCCAAAGAGTACATAGATAGGCTCAGGAGTGCAGAGTGCCAAGGTAATGCGACTGAAAGCAGGAAAAGAATAGACGAGGTAAATGTGGACTATTTCTCCAACCTCATAAAGGAGTTGAAGGAGACCACCAGGACTTCGGGGATACATATAATGACTATAGGGTATGAGTCTATTGTCGGTAAGATAGCCGATGTAGTGCTAGGATAAGCATCCCTGCGAGGGTGGATAGCGGATTTGACATTCGCTTCGATCAACCCATAGATGGAGCGGGTTATCAACAGCCAAAACGGCAAGGCAAACGCCATGATAAACAACTTCTGGTCTTTCGACTACATAGTTAAAAAATTCAGGGAAAGAGCCGAAGAATACGGCATAGAAGTGGAGGAGAAGAGCGAGTACAGGACATCGAGTAAATGTCCATTTTGCCACTCCGAGGACATACTGACAAGAGGAAGGCTCTTCAGATGTCTATATTGCGGGTTGGAGGCGAATAGGGACGCTGTGGGCGTCCTAAATATAGGCCACCTCCACGGAGGTGGCGTTAACTGGGTGGTGGCTTTTAAACACCCATTGCTTCTGAGGTGGGATGGTATGAGGTGGGAGCCTAAAAGGGCAGTGAAGAACCGACCGATGATCGCCCCAGAAGCAAGAATCTCCCGACTTTAGTCGTGGAGAGTGTCAACCTAGAGTTCCTAGAAAACGTTAACTTTGTAAACATCGCCAACGCTTCCTAGTTTCACGCCCGCTTGCGCGGACGGAGGGTTAACTCCATGCCCTCTAGCCCCGAGCTCATCTCTCGGGCATCCACCGCCGAGCACGAGGCTCAACCTTGGCTTGACCAAGGTGACAGCGGTGTGGGGTGTAACCCGCTCGTCAAAGGCACTCGCCCCTTTGACATCCCCGCCGGACATCCTTCCATCGGTGCCCTCGCGGGGCATTAGAAGTTCGTGCCGATGACCGTAAAAGGATGAGATGATTTTTCTCGCGTGAACTCGCTTGCGCTTTGGAAGCGACTCGAGCTGTTCTTCATCAAGCCTTTCCCCGTAACCGAGCGCCCGCCTACCGATCACGAAGGCTGCGAGCTGGTGCCTATTGAAGCGGGAGAACTGTTTACCGTACTTCAGCTCCCCGGCGGTCGACGAATAGCGCGCGTCCTCTTCGGCGTATACCCATTCGAGCTTGAGCGCGCGCATTTTGACAAGCTCAAGAAGCTTCTTTCTCATGAAGTTCGAGCATGCTCTGTTGACCTGGCGATTGCTCTCCTGCACCATTCCAAATTTCAGCTCTTCCACCACAACCGCATTGCAACCGTTGCCCTTCGCCCAGCGGAAGGACCGCTTGACGAGGTTTGAAGCCAGCCATGAACGCTTCTCAGCCCTGGCGTGAGCCAAGGCCGGTTCTCGAAAGAAGCGGGAGGCAAGAAGGTTTCCATCAACCGCAACTATGGCGACCGCAAGCCCCTCTGGGTTAACATCGATTGCCGCAATCGGCTTTCCGTTCCAGGGCTCTAGCGGCGCCTCGGCTACCTCAAACGAGATAAGCGCCTGGTAGTTCCGCCCGTTTCTTTTCACGCGCACCGAATAGGCGGCGCCTGAGGCGAGTGCAGCACCAAGCAACCGTCGGCAGTATTCAGGGACTCGAAGCACGACCTCGAAATCCCCGCATGGCCAATTCCTGATCTCGAGCTTGTATTTGTCTTCACGCGCAGTGATTCGAGTGTTTGCATTGCCCTTCTGGTTTGCCTGCCCCACGCTGAAGAACTGGCCCGTCCGATTGCGACGCCACTCCTCCCGTGAGCCCTTACCTTTCGAGAGCTTTACAAGTAGCTTGCTCGACCCGAACACGACTCGGGGCACGGTTCCTGCAGCGATGTGCTTTTCGACCTCTGCTTTCTTCCGCTCAAGCTTCTTGATTCTCGCTGCATATCCCTTCCTCTTGAGAGGATCCGCCACGCAGTCCGTTTTTTGCTTGATGTGGGCGATCTTTTCATCGTACATCTCGTGGTAAAGTGGCAGGAGCTCGCGCTGTGACCGAACGACACTCTGCGCCTGTGTGATCGCCCACTGGCACCATCGCCAGTTCGAGACACTGTAGCGATTCTGGAGAAGCCGCACGACCTCGTTCGGACGCTTCCCCTCCAGCAGTCGGTTGTACGCCGTTCGAACCATAGAGCTAAAAATGTGGTAGATTGCATCGAGCTTTACCTCGTTGCCTTTGGGATCGATCAGCGCCCTAACTGTGTATTGCATGCTTTATCGCCCCCACAATTTTTTTAAACTTCTGGCTGCGGTAGCCGTATAGCTTCGCCGAGAAGGAAGAAATGATTGATATTATATCCTCGACCAGCTCCTGCATCGCATCTTTCTTAACATCGTTTTCGACTACCTCAACCCGCCCTCCATAACTCTCAGCAAGTTGTTCAAGGTAACTGAAACCGAACCTTGTCAGCCGATCCTTGAATTCAACAAGCACCATGTCAGCCTCCCTTCGCCTGAGCATGTTTTAAACTTGCTCGAGATTTCTCCGTCGCTCGTTCAGATCGGAACCGATTTCTTGGTACGTTCTCACCACAATGTAACCTTTCTCATCGGCATATTTTTTTCAACCGTTCGACCTGGTTGAACAAGTGCTCCTTCTGAGTATCCGATGAGACTCTTGTGTAGATTACCGCCCGCTGCTTTTCCTCGCGCTTAACGCCGAGCAGTCGATCTATTTCTGACTGTGGGATAAGCCAGCGACCGGCAGGGTTCATCGTTGCCTTAATCTTGCCGGCATGTATCCACCTAAATACCGTTTGTTTATGAACATGAAGAGCCTTCGCAGCTTTGCCGGTCGAGTAAAGTTTTTCTTCCAACCTCTCACTCTTAAATATTAAAGGCTTTATTGTTTATAAAGTTAACATTTTTTTGTCAACTATTGACAAGACTCCATCGCAGATGTACAGTGCTCAGAAAGCCCACAACTCCAACTTGATCTGGTCTGCGTTGAAGTTGAATGTGCCGGGCTGGGACTTCAACGCGTAGACCCTGAGCCTGGACTCGCCAGAGCTCAGATACCTCCAGAAGTCCCCTGTCACTGTTATAGAGACGGTCTCGGGCGTGTTAGGCACAGGGCTAGATGTGTAGTTCACAGAGTAGACTGTGCTCCAGGATGAAGTGGAGTAGTCCCATATCTGGAACCTTACATTGACGGAGCCGGCTGTGAAGAGCGTTGTGGCATTGTAGGTCATGTTGATTATGGTGCCGGCGCCTATGCCTGTGAAGGTGAAGTAGGCGTCTATCTGCTGCTGGGAGACTGCCGTGGGTGAGTAGAGGATGTAGTCGTTTAGCATGTAGAACTGCTGCCCAACCCTTGTTGCCGTCACCAGCAGCCTCCAGTTTCCAGAGGGATCCCTAAAGTCCTCTGGATCAACTGTGTTGGTCTGCGAGAAGGACTCGTATGAGAATGCAGGACCTGAAGTGTAGCTGATGTAGCCGAAACCGGATGTCTGGTAGGCTCCTGCGGAGTAGTTGTAGAGCTGTATGGTGACGCTCACAGAAGGGAGGCTGAACGCCTGTGTGGCATTCCAGAGCAAGGATGTCCAGCTTAGGTCATCGCCCGTCCCGCCGAACTCCACGGAGATCGTGTGAACATTGACGTGGGGGACGAAGTTGAGCATGTTCAGCCCAAGGTCAAAGGTGTCAGAGTCGCATGTCACATTTAAGGATATGAGCCAGCCCCCTGTGGAATTTCTGAAGCTGTTCGCCCCATAGGTTATGTTCAGGCTCCTGTACTCCTCATCTAAGGTACCAGAGAAGTCGAAGTACCCCTCCTCTCCATAGACAGGGTACCTGCCCAGATCGAAGTTATAGACCCTAAGGATGTAGTGAGCCGGAATCTCGGAAATGTTTGAGACCAAATTGATTGAGATGGAGGACCAGTCGTCTGTGTCGGATGTCCCGGAGAACTCCGCGCTGAATATCGAGGAAGAGCTCACAAAATCAAGACCAGTGTCGTCAATCCTGGCTGTTATGTGGGACAGATCTGAGGGGTCGGAGCAGCTCATGTCGAAGGTTACTTTGAGCATGTATGGAGTGCCAGGGGAGATAGCATAGGTGACGGGTATGCCGGTCCTGTAGAAGTAGCCGGCAGTGACTCCAACCCATCCGTATCCGCCGTTGTCGTCATTGTACAGGAGCGCTATGTCGTTTCCGGAAGTGTCAGCCAGTGAAAGTTTTACTGAGTTGAGCTTGACGTGGCTGAAGTTGCCGTAGTTGCACGTTTGGCTGGGTGCCAACTCGAACCGCCACGCAAAGCTGGCATTGACGTAATCCCAAGATGGAGGAGAGGTGAAGTTGGTGTAGAAGGAGATGTTCACCTGGTAGAAGGAGTAGTCGGAGTACCCGTCATCGACCTCGAATTTGAATGATCCTCCCCCGCTCCCGCCAGGGTTGCCGTTGCCAGGGTCGTATGAGGGTCCCAGAACCTTCACCAATCCGGTCGGGTATACCGAGCCGTAGAGTATTTGACTTGTCCCGTTGAGCCATACGAAGTCCAGAGAAGATGCGGATGGTCGGTGAAGGGAGTTCGGGAGGGAGGACGTTGAGCTTCCGTAGTACAGGTTTTCACCTGACCATGTGCCGTTGTAGTACCTGTAGGAGATGCCAGATGTGGACTGGTAGAGTACGTAGACCCTGCCCACAATACAGGTGACCGAGGGGTACCTCATGGGCGTCGAGGGAGGAGAGATATCCACCTGCGCGTTGCTGGAGGTGTAGTAGCGGACGTATGAGTAACCGGTTGAGCTGCTGGTCGCCGCGAAGACCACCCAGTCGTTGTAAGGCTCAGGGGCTGAGGAGAGCTCCCCCAAATTAACCCCCGAGATAACAAGGGATGACGTGCCCATCGCCCCCCAGTTCCCGGTGCCGGGGTTCCACCGGTATATGCGGTTGTAGTAGAGGTTGTTTGTGCGGATGAAGAAGAAGTATATGCTGTTTGTGTTTGGCTGGAAGGTCATGGAGACTCTGGTCTCCGCAGTGGCGCTGGCACCGTATACACGGTCGGGGGTAGTGCCCGTCCCAGCATAGTTGTACCAGCTCGATGATGAGGATGGGTCCGAGCCGGGTAGGCACCTGAGAAACTGGACCTGCAGCCTGTTAGTACCTGAGGATGCCTGGTAATACCAGGAGATAGCCGGGCGCTCGTCCCTGGAGGCGTAGGTGCGGAAGGAGAAGTCCCATGCCTGGTTGGTCCATGTTATCCCGCCATCGCTGCTGTTAGCAGCATTCCCGCCTGCATAGCCTCCCGTGGAGCTGTAGTACCACCTCCAGCAGTTGGCTGATGTTGAACTAGGCGAGTAGACGACGATCCAGTAGGTCTGCGAAACATTGAGATAAGCTGGCTGAGGAAGTATGCAGTCGAACCACTGGGCAGCCGCTGCGTCGTTCACCCTGCCGGCATCTATCCTCCCCGAGGATATTATTCCAGAAGGAGACATGTCTGGGTATGAGCCGTTGCTCCTCCTTATCTCAAAGTACAAATTGTCGGGGGGGTTGCCGGTCCTGTAGAGGTAGAGCATGAGCCCGCCCAAGGTGCTGGAGGAGGGGGTGAAGGACTGGGCAAAGTAGTAATTTCCGTAAACAGAGGAGTAGCTAGCCGTGGAGTAGAACTGCTGGTCCAACGACGTGAGGTAAGGGTAGAGGGCGATTACGGGCCTCTGCACAGTCGTCGTCCCGGTGACTGAGTAGATGGTTATCGGGGTGGAGGAGGTCCAGCCAGACCACCCAGGTATCATTAGGCAGAAGTGGGTGTTAGAGAATAAGGTCCATCCAGTCGTGTAGCGCCAGCCGCCGAGGCTGCCGGCATACGAGGTTGAGGAGTAAGCCCAGTAGAACGCTCCATTGGTACTGAGCACGATGGCGTACTGGGATCCTTTATTTAATGTTGCATTTAATGGCGCGCTCACCCAGGTGAAGGAGGACGGGACGCTTGTGAGGTTGACCGAGGCGACGAGACCTGATGGGCTCATGTCCGGGGTCCCGTCTGAGAGAACGCTCCTGATCTCCACGAGCAGCCTCGAGGATGAGGCACTGGCATTCCTTACGTAGAGCAGGACTTCTGATACATTGGTGCCCATCGCTATGAAGTGCCCCGCCCAGGATGTGGTGGCGCTCACATTCTGGTAGGAGGTGGAGGTCCGGGGGTTGCCGCCGTAGGAGGAGTTGTAGGACATGAGGAAGTACCTTATCTGCTGAGGTGAAGTTGCGGAGTTCTGGTAGGTTATGTGTATGTTGTTGTTTATGTCCGAGGCTACGCTCGGGTTGTACCCCAGCTCGTAGCCAGCGCCGCTGCTGATGAACCACTGATCCACAAATCGCACTCCGCCGTCCACACTCAGCGAGTAGCCAAGGTAAGTGCCGTTGCTGTAGACGACGTGGATTGTTTTGTCAGGGTCGGAAGTCCTTGCCACTGCGCGCTGGTTAGCTGAGACTAAGCCCGAGGACTTGAGTGTTACCGTGGAGGGTGTGATTACTGGCGAGGACTCGGAGGCGTAGCCTGACCAGCCTGAGGAGTCTGAGGTGAAGTTCATGTTGGTTATTGGGTAGATGCTCTGGGAGACGGTCTGGGCTGAGAATTTCATAAGGTAGTTGTCCCAGGCGTAAGTGTCTGGGAGGGAGCCGCTAACAAAGGACCCGTTCAGCACGGTGTAGGACGAGGCGTTGTATATCCTGCTGATCTGTGCTGATGGTGAGCTGAGGAAGTACATGGACTGGGAGTCCTGTGACTGGAGAAGAGACAAGGAGCCGTTGACGTGGGAGCCCTGCTGCGTAGTGAAGTATGAGGGGTGGTAGCTCGGATTAGACACGGAGGGGGAGGATGCGATGGTGTAGTAAGATCCGTCGATGTACTGGACTGAGGAGGGGAGCGAGCCCCCGACGTAGCTCCCAATGGTTATTGTTGAGGTTGTGGGGTAGAAGGTGTAGAGGGAGGGGGCTGGGGGGATGACTGAGGTCTGGACGATCGCCAAGGATGATGTTAAGACGCCCCTCTGGCTGGCGAGCTTGAAGTTGAGCGGGACCGTGAGATCGAGTGTGCCCTTTGGGATAACTATCTCCGCGGCTTCGCCAGCCGGGATGTAGTAGTAGACTGGCTGGCGAAGCAACAGAGTGCCGGACGTGGACTCCACGTACACGGCATCGACGGTGGCATCCACGCCGCCCCTGTTCAGTACGTAGATCTTCAGGTAGTTGCCCTCTGCTGAGACCTGAACGATCTTCAGGTTTTCCAGGATTGTTGGTGCTTGGGAAGGTGGGATTGCTGCGAGGGGGCTTATGGAGGTGTAGACAACGGCGGCGGACGCCACGACTATCAAAATGAGCAGAATAGAAGCGATTATAGGAGATACGCCCTTACTCCGCAATACAAGAACACCACTATCATTTGTCTTGAGAAGGCCGATTTATATCAATCCTTATAGTTCTTATTTTTTGATTTGTATTGTATTGTATTTTTACTTTTTGCTTATTTTCTCTTTTGGAGTGTGTGCAAGAATCTCCTGGCTTCAGCCGTGGAGAGTGTCAACAATGAGTAAGCAGGGCTTCCCACAAACTTACTCTGAGCCACCCACTCCCCTGAAAGTGTGTTGGCTCCTCTCTTTGTATACTAAAAAAAGATGAATTATGAATAACAAAAATCTCAAAAATCTCTTATATACCGTGTATTAAATTGAGTTATCGGTGTGGGTATGGCGGAGGGCATCAGCGAGATCGTGGCTACACTGATGATGTTGGTGATTGTATCAAGCATAGGCATTGGCTTGTACGTTTACAGCATGGGGTACTTCACGACAACGGCATCGGCGCTTGGCGAAGTTAGCAGATTGGACGTCAACACTCTGAGGGAGAGGTTCGCGGTTGTTGACGTGATTGTCAGTAGGTCTGGCGGAGGGACGGAAGTTTCTGCAGCTGTTTACAACTACGGAAAGACAACGGTTACCTTGCAGATGATGTTCCTAAATGGGACGCAATTGGCAGTCAGTGATGTGGAGAGGGTGCCTCCTGGGGGTCTGATCTGGTTCAACGGCAGCGTTCCCGTAACAATACCGGAAGGGTCCCTTTGCTACCTGAGGGTTGTGAGTGCTCTGGGGAATGTCCATGAAACAGTTGTGGTCTCCTGAGGCGAAAAGGAAAGGCGTCAGTACGGTGATAGGGGCAGCCATATTCCTCCTGATATTTACGCTGGCAGTATCAGCAGTATTTGTTTGGACCCAGAGCTATGCAAATTATGTGGAGGCGGCGAGGGAGGAGTCTGCATTTATTGTTGAGAAGAACATGGAGGAGCTGATGCTGATGTTTCTCAACTCTTCTGGGAAGCTCGCAGTAATAGCAAGGAATCCAACACCAATGACCATAATAGTCACGCAGGTATGGTCGAACCACTCTGTCCAGACAGGGGAATGGGTAATCCCGGCGAAGAGCAGGGTCACCATCAGTACAACGCTTGATTACAAAGGAATGATACTATCGAAGGTTGTAACGAGCAGAGGCAATGTCTTCTCCGGGACACAGACGATTGGCGAAGGCGAGGGCGGAGGCGAGATACCAGAGCAGGATATAATGGATGCTGGGAGGTGGTACGTCCAGTGGTACAACCTTTCTGCGAGACAAGTGTTCGATACAAAGCTGGGGAACAGTTACTGGCAGAGCCTTAGTATAACCTTTTCGTGGGGGGCGGCAGAAAACGATCCAATATTTGGACCCTACACGCAAGTTGGGTTCAATGCCACAACGCGCGTGGTTGCGCTTGGTACAAAGATGTACATAAATTGGTACGTTAACGAGGACTGCAGGGTAATAGTGAAAGAGATTGGGGCAGACACTGGCTGGAATAGTGGTGCAGGGTATCTTGAGGCGGACGTTTCGCCAGGCGGGGTCTACACAGTAACTGTGCTTTACAGCAGGTGGACGGGCGCCCCTTATCTGACTTTGAATCTGGTCAATGCTGATTTCCTCACTCTTTTGAAATAATCTGGATCTGTTGGCGAGAATCTTTCATCCGAGAGGGAGGGTTTGAGTTAAAGGTTGCTTATTCATCTTTTTTGAGATGTGAAGAAGAATAAGGTCCAAAAGCTTCTTCGTAAATTCTAATGCATTAGTCCATCAGACGGGCCTTAACAATTAAGATTATGAGACCGACTGTTAAGTAAGGATACATATTGCCAAAAATAGAAATTGAACACATAGGAAATGCTCCATTAACAGGAGCGATAGCTAAAAGGAAGATGGAAGTCTCTCATACCATTGAAAAAGGAATGCCTAGCGTTCCGCTGAAATTTGCGATTTCGTTTTCTTTTCTTCTCATCAGCCAGTTGGTGAGGCTGCGTCTATAGTTATTCATTCATTATCCTACGATTAATACGAGCCTGTTCACCTGCCACCCGATCTAAAATCAACCATCATAGATCATTGAGAAATATTCAAAAATTCCATAAGAAAAACGTACTTAATTTTTGCCCAACCATCTCAGAAATAACATAAATGAAGTTGTAGTGGATGGTTTATAAATATTTATAATCAAAAATAATAATATAAAAAAAGTGTTGTTATCAGCTTTTCCTCACAGAGAATTCTAAGACGGTCCCATCAGTACAGACAATCCTTACGGGGGTCCACTGAGCAAGGTTTTCGGTTGTGTTAAAGTATAATATTCCTACTTGACCAACGCTCAGAATTGTAGATGCCGATCCACCCACTGTAAAATTCCACTGAGTATTATTCACACTGCTATCAACGTGGGTGTATGCTACTCCAGCGACATAGGTGGAATTTAAATCAACAGCCTTTCCTCCTGTATTTCTTATGTATGCAGCCACAAGGTAATAACTACCGCTTTTAGTAACACTGTAAGCGTCGTAGGTCAATTGTCCTTGCGCCATAGTTGTGCCAGTCGTAGTGCCAGTGATGCCCATCACGAACGAATAGGTCACAACGGCAGCTGCCACCGTAATGACTATCAATAGTAGCGTTGCTATGATTGGAGAAACTCCTTTATTGCTCATTTTTGATCTTCTCATATCGATCGACCATATTTCGAATGATTATGGTAAATGTATATATAAATCTTGCTTAAATCCTTTTTGATAAAATTTGAATAAATTTTAGAGTTAAGAAGCGCGGTGTTACCAATAACATAAATGTGAACTACCCCTCGCTATCGCAAGGGGCTTCCTGCTTCAACGATGAGGCTTGCTGGTATCTCTACCAGTAGAGTCCTCTTCTCAGCAGGCGGATCAGGGCTTTCCCTT
>Ga0080004_1106398_pt1 | contig 13237 bp, 21 predicted proteins | sample WasSprMetagenome_FD_69207 | JGI IMG/M metagenome (GOLD analysis project Ga0080004, IMG submission 69207) | Sulfidic aquatic microbial communities from Washburn Spring, Yellowstone National Park, USA - WS (SPADES assembly) (version 2) | ecosystem: Environmental > Aquatic > Thermal springs > Hot... | reverse complement strand
GGATGAAGCTGAGGCTCTCCGTCGAGGGAGACGGGATCGTGATTGAGCCTGCTAGAGACGCCCTCTGGTTCGCCCTCTAGGGACTCAAGGTCGGGCGGGTGACCTTCGAGGAGTTGGAGAAGGAGAGCGAGCGTGAGCAGGAGGAGCTTTCGAGTGCTTCTTGATACATCGTTCCTCACGCCCTTCCTCGGCCTAGCGACAGACGAAGCGATGATGGAATCCCTGCCGAGGCTGAAGGAGATGGAGCTCTTCTACAGCGAGCTGAGCATCTTAGAGGCCATGTGGAAGACAGAGCGGTGGAGCTGGCCCTCTCACTCTACGCGCTGGGGCACAGAGACCTCGTGGATGGCTTGCTCTACGGCATCGCCGTGTCACGAGGAATGAAGTTCTTGACAATAGATGAGGCACTAAAGAAATTTGTGAGGGAACATGGCTATGCGGATGTCTTCATAGGCCCGAAGGACCTTTAATGAACGCACAAATTCAAAGAAACAATTTGAAGCCTTGTGAAGGGAAATTAAGTACCGTCACGAAAGAAGGTTAAACGACTGACGTTGACCATTGCCCTAATCCTCTTTGTTTCACTAGCTTGACAATAAAGTCTTTGCTCGATACCATAAACTTAAATTCTTTCGAGGGCTTAGAAGAGCTATGAAGAGTGCACCGAATCGAGCGCATCTGCCGTCGGCAAGGGGTCGAGTTCGATGAAGAGGGTCAAGCTTGACTTCGTCGGCCTAAAGGTCGAGTTCTGTGACAGGGAGAGGGCCCTCAAACAGGTGGAGGAGTTCGCAGAGAAAGGCACTTGGCATCCCGTGGTCGTCTTCGGGCCTGAGGGATGTGGCAAGACAGCTTGGCTGAAGCAGGCCGTTGAGGTTTTGAATGCATCGGACTTCGAGGCAATCTACGTGGACCCCATGCGAAAGGACTTCGTAGCGCGCACGGATGTAAGAGAGGTCGTGAACAAGTTCGCCGAGGCGACGGCAGAGGCAGTTGGGGTGGCTCAATTGAAGCTGGCAACGCTGGCCATAGACGCCGTAAAGTGGTTGATAAGCAAGTGGAAGAAGAGGAGGGTGGCAATCCTAGTGGACGACGCCTTTCAAGCCATAGGGCTCGACAAGGCGGCGATTTATGTCAAGGCGTTGTTGGGCTTGACTGAGTACCCTCCAGAGGGCTACGAGAGGGTAGTGGCCATTGTCACCACTAGCGAAGGTGTCTCGAGAGCCGAGATAGGCAGGCACAGGTGGGCTGAGCTGAGGGGCATGTGGAACATGAGCAGGGAGGGCTTTGAAGAGCTCTACGAGAAGCTGCCCGGGCCTAAGCCCGACTTCGAGGAGGTGTGGAGGCTCACTGGCGGTAACCCCGGGATGCTGGCCAAGCTCTATCAAGCCAAGTGGGACATAGATGCTGTCGTCAGGGCCCTCGTCACCTCTAAGAAGCTGGATGCCTTCGTGCTCTCCCTGAGCGCAGACGAGAGGAAGCGCCTCCTCGAAGCCGTCAAAGACCCCGACGCCCTCTTCACGAGGGAGGGGCTGTCGCTCTTGAACAAGTTGGTCGAGCTAAACATGGTCGTCGACAGCATAACCTATAGAGATCACTTCTTGTGGATAGACGAGCCCCCTCCTCAGAAGGACTCGGAGCTCGGGGTCGGAGAGCACGTGGCTTGGCAGACGCCTCTCCACAGGGATGCGATCAGAAAGGCCGTGGAGTAAGCCGTGCCCAGAGCGCCTTCAGCGTTCAAGACTAGCGCACTGGCCTTAGCGCTTAATGGCTAGGACATCTTCTAGTTCTTTGAACCGTAATACGAAGTCAGCTCTGTAACCCTTGTCCTTCAAGAACTTCACTAACTTGTCGTCTTCTGTCACCAACTTCATGTCCTCGTGTAAGGCTGTCGCGTAGAGCAGGTTGTCAAAAAAAAGTCGTCGTGTCCACGTATTCTCATCTCGGTGGCTGTGACTATATGCTTGACGTTTGGTTCGACGAGCTCCACGTCTACCTCCAATAGGAGGACCTCCAAGGCCTCGGGCGGTAGCTCGCCCTTCCTTAGAGCCTCCTTGCCTATCTTGGCTATCAGTTCAACGAGCAGAAGCTTGGGGTACGCGAATTCCACGCCGCTTTCCCTGAGGTTTTTTAGGAGAGCTATTAAGCGGTCTTCGTCGATTCCCTGAACCTTGACCCCGAATGATGGCAGGAGAAAGGCCGTGTCGAGAAGGATTTTCATCGTCAGCTCCCGAGCTCAAGTCTCTTCACCAATTCCTCGGACTCCGCCTCAAGCCCCTCGATGGTGGTCGAAGCCCAACTCCTCCTCTTAACGAAGAGCCTCGGGACTGGCCTGATGATTATCATGTCGCCCTCAATTGTTACCCGAAGCCTGTCGCCCTCCTTGATCCCCAAGGCCTCCGTGATGCTCTTGGGGAGGTATATGGCGTTCTTCCTACCTAGTCGGATTATCTGACTCATAGTATCACCAGATCATCAGCTATCGAGTTAGAGTATAAACCCACCTGAGACTTTACGAGCGTAGTGAGCAGGACCTTCCCAGCCCTCGGCGAGCTCCTTGGAGCTTGCAACCCTCGCGATACACGACATCCCTGACGACTTGAGGTACCGAGCAACCAAGTACTTGAGGCCCAAGGGCCTCGAAACCTCCTAGCGTCAACGTAGATCCGAGGAAGGCCGTAGGTTGCAGCCTTGACGAGAGAGGTCTTTCCAACCCTCCTGAAGCCAACGACCGTTATCGTGCGAGTTGTCAAGGCCCTCCGCAAACCCTCGAACTCCTCTTTGTCGAAGAGTTCCTCGGGCCTCTCGATCGGCCTGTCGAAGAAGGGCACGACTACACACCTCTGTAGTAACTACAGACCTCTGCAACATTCGCCGCTCACAAACTTAGCAGACAGCGCGAAGAAGGCATCTGAAGAACATATCAATCGTGATCCACCAAGATCCTCAATAAGCACGAGGACCCTAAAAGCATAATAGCGATCACGCGTACGTTTACTCAGTGATCGGAGTGGGGCTAGCCTTCGCTGACGTCGAGATCAATGGCGTGAAGTTCAAAGCCTTGGTGGACACGGGCTTTAACGGGGACGTCTTAGTCAGCAAGGACGTCGCCGAGAAGCTGGGGCTAGTGATGATTGGAGAGTCGGAGAGGAAGACGGTTGACAACAGAGTGATTAAGACCAAGGTGTCTTACGGCAAGCTGAAGGTGTTCGGGGCCGAGAGCTACGTGTTGATAGAGGTGGTGGAAGAGATGCCTCTTGACGTCTTAATAGGGGTAAGGGCTCTTGAAGCGCTGGGTTTCGTGGTCGACCCCTCAACAGGCTCCCTCAAGCGGGTGGGCCTAATAGCAGTGTGACGTACAAAACGCTTAGCCTCTCAAGGCTTTGGAAGGCCATGACCTTGAAGAAAGTATCTAGTTAAATGATTAGCTTTCATCTCGAAGCCGAAGGGCGAGTTACGAAGAAAAGATAATTGAAAGCTTAGCGCAGAAGTTAATGAGGGCGGTGACCTGCGATATTTTGGAACTTCATGAGGAGAGATGACGTTGGAAGCTTAAGAGAGCCTAGAGCCTCTTGACCAGACCTTATGAGGAGAATAAGGTGAAGCTTTATTTGGGATTAGCCTAGTTAAGTTTCGTTGGATGCTATGTCGGCGCTGCCCATCTACATCCCTGAAAAGCTCGCTAAGGAGCTTGAGAGAAGAGGGCTGAGCGTAGTAGACATCGTAGCCTCGGCTCTTGATCTGGACCCCGAGACCGTTATTGAGGCTCGCCTGGAGCTCGCAGAGAAGTACCTTCGAGAGGTCGAGGACTACGTCGAGAAGGGAGACGCGGTCCAGGCGTCGGAGAAGTTGTACAAGGCCGTGGAGGAGTGCGTAAAGGCTCTAGCTCAACGCTACACCACGCCCGAACATCAAGCAGCCCTCAAGGAGGGAAGGTGGTGGACACAGTTGCTCGGGAAGGCCGCGAGGAGACTATCTAGGATGTTGAGAGAGCCGAAGATAGAGTACACGTGGGCGGTGGCCTATGACGTGCACGTTTGGGGCTTCCACGAAGCGAAGTACGACGTCGATGACCTCAAGGACGACGTAGAACACGCGAAGTGGTTGCTAAGCTTCACTAAGCAAGTAATGGCGAGCAAGGCGTCTTGACGGCCTTACATGTGTAACTGAAGAGGGTTAAGAGAGCAAGTCCAGCCTCTTAAAAACTAAGGACAAGGATCACAAGCTCAGAGAAGCCAAGAGCTTGAACTCAGTGGCTCGCAAGAACTGAGCTCACAAGGTCTAAGAGGGGCTTAAAATCTTCAACCTTAATCTTCTTCACTGCGGAGGCCCCTTGTAAGACGAGTCTGGCCAAGTCCAATTCTACAGATAGCGAAGTTGAGGTTATCGTTGATATGAGCCTGATCAAGGGCATCGCGACCTCTTGCCTCGCCTCTACTAAGTGGGCGAGTAAGAGGACCTCCATGCTGCTTATCCTCTCTTTAACCTCGTAAAGGCAGTCCAAGACCTCGTTAACACTGCATTCATCTCTCGCAAGTAACTCCTCGAGCCTTTCACATGCCCCTTTAAAAGACACTAACAAGTTCCTCAAGCGCGCCTCTAAGGACATCACTCCTCACATAGTCCCTTACGAGCTAGCAAGACCAGCCGGAGCTATAAAACACGCGACTCTTTGTACATTGGAAATGCCCAGTAACACGCATGCGTCGAGGGATTGCTATAGATCGCAGTTCGAGGCCAATTCGTCATTTCTCGAGATCTCAGTTGCCTTACTCACGTCATCATGCCCTTTAAAGGGACGTAGTTTTAAAGACTAGAGCGACTATATTAATGCCATGCAGGGCGGAAGCTTAGGAGAAGTGGAGCTCTTGAAGAAAAGGGCCACCTCCTTTCTCGAGCTGGCAAGGTACTCCTTGCAGAGAGGCCTCTACGACGTGGCCGCGTTCAATGCTGAGCGGGCGGCGCAACTCTATCTGAAAGCGACGCTCCTCGAGCTAGTCGGTGACTTTCCGAGGACGCACTCGATAATATTTCTGCTAAACGAGCTCAAGCGCGTGGGCGGCAAGAAGGTCGAGGACTTTGTCAGGGAGAACAAAAAGGGCCTCCACGTCTTAGAGGACGCTTATTTGACGAGCAGATATTTCTACAAGCTCTTTGATAGAGAAGACGTAGAGGATTTGATATCGCTAGCGGAGAAGGTGATGGATCTCTGTGAGAGGCTTAGACGTGGCTTGGGAGAGAGCCAGGGTTCTTAGGAGCTGGAAGAGCTGGCTTGAGAGAGTCGTAGAGGCGAGCAAGGAGGTTCTCTCCTCAAATTTGATAGGCATCTACCTCTTCGGAAGCGCAGTCGTCGGAAGGCTCGTGGCCGCCTCCGACGTCGATGTGCTGGTGGTTGCAAAGAGCCTTCCTAAGTCGGTGCGAGCTAAGTCACAGATAAAGGCGGAGATAGAGGAGAGGGCTGGCCTCCCACAAGTCCACCCGTTTGAGATCCACTTAGTGGACCCCGAGGAGGCGGAGATCTACTTCAAGCACGCCGAAGGGCTCGCGAAGTTATATGAAGGCGAGCAGTGAAGGCCGAGGCCGCGAGGGCTCGCGAAGAGACCCAGCGATCTCGCCTTTCGTCAGGGCGATCTCGTAGCTCTCTATCCCTCCCTCTACCCTCTAACGACCCTCCTCGCGACCTCGAGCAAGCGCTCGACGTATTTCAGCCCCAAGCTGTCTTGTCCGCAGAGTACTTCGCTTCGTGAAAGCCCCAGACGTGCACGTCGTAGGCTATCGCCCAAGCCTCGACGACCTTGGGCTCTTCCAGCCTCTCGGCAACGCTTCTAGCAGCACTCCCAAGTAGCCACGTGAACCACCTGCCCTTGCTCTTGGCCTCGACGGCCTCGCCAACGCGCAGGACCTCCGTCAAGGCCTTCACGCACTCCTCAACGACTTTGTAGAGCTTTTCCGACGCCCGGACGGCATCGCCCTTAGCTATGTACTTCTTGGCCTCCTCGAGGTACTTCTCGGCAAGGTCGAGCTTGGCCTCGGCGATGGTGTTTGGGTCGAGCTCGCCGCCGAGAGCGAGGAAAATGGCATCGATCACACTTAGGCCGCTGGCCTCGAGCTTCTCGACAACCTTTTTGGGCAAGGTGACGCTCACGCTCAAGCTCAGCACCACAACTTCGACTTCGACGACCCCTCTAATAAATTAACCACGTTGAGTAGTATAGTAGTTCATAGCCTATGAATGTCGCCTAAGCAGCCTCTGGACCAGAAATTGGATGACCGTCGTTGAGCTTGGTGGGGAAAATGAGGAACGCCTAAGGCGTATGCAGATACTGACCAAGCCCTGGAACCGCGTGCAGGAAGAGATGCCTTTGAGCCCAGCTTCTATCTCCACTTGAACTTTACGAATCTCTCCCCGACCCTCTTGAACTTCGGGTGGTAGACGTAGTCCAAGGCAGTCCCCTTGGCCTCGTTTATCCTCATCCACTCTATGAGGTCCTTGAACTTGCCCCCCGCCAGCCCATCAGCAACTATTGCGTAGCCCTGGGCCGTCTCCTTCGTCTTCCTCGCCCCCTCTAAGAAGCCTAGTGGCCGGACCTCGGCGTACTCCGACAACCTCCTTGTCAGCTCCTCCTTCACTTCCGCGTGCCTCGTCCAACGCCCCGAGAGAAGTATTTCCTTTGGCTTCCTCACGGAGACGGTCATGGACGCCACGGCCTTTTCTATCCCTTCCATCATCGCCTCGAACGCCAGCTTAGCCTCGGGGTCCCTCATCTCTAAGAACCTCTGTGGATTGACCTCGCGCATTATGGAGATAACGCCGCCCTCGAACGTGTCCTTCCTCTCCCACTCCCCCACCAGTTGGACGAGCTCGGCGTCCATCGCCGATATGGTCAGGAAGCCAGGGCCCGGGAAGCACGTCCCCCCGATTCCGTCGACGATCCGCCCCCCTTCTACGCCTACGACTGCATTGTAGCCAAATCCCACCTCAACGAGGATGAAGGATACCTCCGAGTACGGGATTCCCAACCTCCTCGACTGGTCGTAGACCCCCAGCACAGCGACCGCCATCTTGTCGGCAGTACCCATGTCTATCTTGTTGACTTTCCTGTGGAGCGGGACCGTCGGCAACTCTATCACGCTAGGTATGAAGATGACCGGCAACTTTTCCCTCCTCATCCACACGGAGAAGTCGGCCATGTTCTTGTACAGCACAGCTCCGAGGATCCCCTCCTCTATGGCCCTCAGTATGTCAGCCTTAGTCGTGAGCAAGATGTAGTTATAGTACCAATCCTCGAAGACTTCTTCCGGGACGTCCTCTATGCGCGTGGGCTCGACTCCATAGCCCGACGGCCCAGCTATGACGTCCGCCGGGAGGGCCTCCTTTAGGGCATCTATTATCCTCCTCGGCTCCTTGGCCAGCTCGACATTGTCGATGGCCTCCTCATAATATACCACGCCGCCCTCAATCGCGCATATATCCATGCTCTTCGTCCCAGGGTCTATGCCCACCGCGCGCGTCAAGCCGACCCCCTTCACAAGATCCTCTCGACCAAGCTCACGTATTCCCAAGCCCTCTCGATCAGGGGTTTGTGCTCGGGCTCCTCGTAGTGCCTGCCGTAGAAGCAGTCGCCGTGTAGCTTGCTCCTCACCTCGATGTAGTAAGCCGCCAGCTCCTCCGCTTCACTCTTGCTCAGGCCTGCCTTGACGAAGGCCTCCTTCACGAAGGCCCTCCAAGTCCAGCCCTTGGGCGGCTCACTTCTGCCCATGTACTTCTCGGCTAAGGCTATGGTCGCGTGCCAGATCGCCACCCAGGCCTTCTCTGCTGCGTCGTAGGGATTCTCGCGCTCCAAGAGCTCGCGCGCCTTCTCGAGATAGGCCCGCGCGGTTTCTATGTACTTGAGGACCGACACAGCTAACCTATGTGTAGCGCCTGCCGAAAATCTTTATTGCCTAGAGATTTCAAAACCAATTGTAAGTTGCTCGCAAGCCTAGGCACGCGGATGCAGACGTGCATGAGCCCTTAAACACGTCTCTTAGCTGAGCCAAGGGCTCTGCGAAGCGGCTATGCTGAATTTCTTTGATATCGCTTTTGCTTCGTACTCATAGAGTCGCATTCTTGCCCCATTAGCACACACGAATTGGTCTCCGCGGCTTTGGTAGAAATTTTCTGCGAAGAGGGTAGAAAATTAAACTAAAAACATGTAAGAGTAGTTAAGAGGTCGTCCTCCACAGGCTTATTTGACTTTCCTGAAGCTTAGTAAGCGCTCTACAGACCTTTTAACTGCGTATATCGCCATAGCTAAAAGGGATACCGTTAAGGCTATGGTAGAGCCTATTGGCATGTCAAGCGCTAGACTCAGATTAGCTCCAAGTGGAGCTGCGATTGCTCCGAAGAGGCCAGCAATCATCAACTGGACATCGGCTCTTGAGGTGACGGTCACTGAAGCTATGTAGGGCACGTATAGCAATGAAAAGACGAGGAAGCCGCCGACCACCTCTAACATCAATACTAAGGCCACGCACATGAAAGTTATGACCGCTATGGAGTGGGCTTGGATGTTGATCCCCTCGGCCTCTGCCAGCCTCTTGTCGAAGACTATTGCATCTAGCTTGGACTTAAAGAACATGAGGTAGACGAGGAAGGCCCCAAACAACGCTGTGATGCACGCGAACCTGTCTACAGTAATTGCGAGAGGGCTACCCCAAAGCAAGCCCCCGACCCTAGTCGTGGAGAGCACAACTACGTTGCTCAAGTATATGGCAATGAGGGCAATGCTATTAAATAAAGAGAACATCATCATTGATAAGTTGTTCATAACCTCGCTACTGGCCTTGGGTAAAGCAACGCCCAGCACTAGCCCTAAGCTAAGCGTGAAGACGGCTGGCAGGGTGTAAGGATCGCTGCCCAAGACACTCGAAATGGCCGCGCCAGCCAAAGCAGCGTGGGCTGCTGAGAACGCTATGGTGCTCAGGCCGAGCTTGGAGATGTAGTGGCCCGTCAGCGCTAGGATCAAGCCGCCGATCGCTAATGAAGCACATATTAGCTCGATCATGGTCGAGCCTCAGCAAGTAGTACCCACGACGTTTACTAGCTCGCCGCTAGACAAAGTTATCACCGCATCGGCCATCTTCTTTAACCCCTCATTAACTACATGAGACACCATAACTGTTGTGGCACCCCTCTCATGAGTATAATAATCTATCAGCGATGTTATACGCTCCCTGCCCTCAGGGTCTATACTCGAGAAGGGCTCATCGAGAAACAACACAAGTGGTTCCCTTACGAGAGCCCTCGCCAAGAAGGCCCTCTGTTGCTGACCACCACTAAGCCTCCCAATGGGCTTATTGAGTAGATTCTCAATTTCAAGTAGCCTAGCTACCATCTTTATTTTATGCATGTCGTCGTGTGTTAGAGAGCCCTTAAGCGAGAGCAAGCCCATAGCAATGACGTGCTTGACCGTGTAGGACTCGTGGGGTCCCTTCATGAAGTTCTGGGGCAAGTAGCTACAGGACTTCCTAGCCTTGCGCACGTCCCTGCTAGTGGTGGGTACTCCTAGTAACCTGGCCATGCCCTTAAAGGGCTTGAGGAGTCCTAAGCAGGTCTCGAGCAGAGTCGTTTTGCCAGAACCATTGGGCCCCGTGACAACCACTAGCTTGCCTTCGCAGATTGACAGGCTTGCTCTCTTCAGAGCAGGCCTCTCGACGTCCTGATAGGCCACGTAGACGTCTCTCAGTTCAACTCGAAGATCTCCCAATCTCTGAGCCCCGCAACGTACTTCACAGCCTCTTCAATGGACTTACCCAGTAACTCGCTTATCACCTCTCTCCTCAGCTTGAGCTTTACGGACTCCTTGGTCGTTGCGTTGACGAATATGAACTCGAAGTCACTTGAATCCTCGACGACTATGTTCCCCTTGCCCAACGTGCAAGACGCCGAGGCTTGCACACCATCTACACTGCATGAGTAAGGCACCTTGTTAGGCACTCTGACCGTGCAGTAAAGTTCGTGGAAGTCCTTGGGGCTCAACTTGTCTTTAGCTATTGCTCCAGCTCTATAGCCTATCATTAGCCAAGGGCCTAAGTGACCGTGAAATTTCACGGCTTCCTCGATTGTCAGGCCCCATTTCACTTCCTCGCACCCCTCGATCTTGCAATTGCTATTACTAGAGCCGCGACTAATATTGCGTTGAAGACTACTGATGTAGTGAGGTACGCGGTCAATAAATTGACGTCTCGACTTAGCCTCAGGACCTGGTCTTGAAGGACCTCGACACTTCTCGCAGTGCTAGCAGCCTTCAGAGCACTTGCTAACAACCTTGCGTTGTACTTCCACATCTCCGTCACATTAGAGGCTTCAGGGACGGCCTTTGGGAAGTTGTGGAGAGCCACCTCAACAGCGCCTACTTCCTTGGCGATTTTTATGCCCAAGTCCACGCCACTCGGCAAATTGTCAATCACTAAGAGAGCGTGTGCTTGAGTAGCATTACTTACCACCTCGTTGTACTCCTTGGCGGAAACCACCTCAGGAGGATTGTACGATGCAACTACTTTGAACCCCAAGTAGCTGACAAAGGATCTCTGCCATTTCATGACAACTGCAGGAGCTCCCTCAAAGCCGTTCTCTTTCGAGAAGTTCTTTAACCATGAGGCCGTTTCATCTATAGCTCGTAGTGATCTGCTTAAACGATCTTCGACGGGCATGTTCAGATACTCTTTGAGCGCTTTTGCGATTTGAGAATAACATGTTTTGAGGTCCTCAGGCGTACTCCAAGACCTGCATATCCCCTTAACTACTTGAGCTTTGGTTCCACTAGCACTCACCAGCTTATCGAGCCAAGGCTCGATGCTGTGCGCTAGCACCAGTGAGGCGTACCTGAGCTTCTCGACGTCGCTTGGCCTGACGTCGTAGTGGGCTGGACACACAGATGGTAATGCTATGCACTCGACGACTACCTTGTCACCTGCTAAGTCCTCGACCACTGATGCAATTACCGTCGTTGTAGCAACTATGACGGGCTTCTCAGCATGAACGTTGTTGCTTCCAACCCCCATGACCACCATGACTATTAAGGCGATCGACATTATACTTAAATCCTTTCTCATATTTATCACCGTAACACTGTCCTATACCTGGGTAGCAAAATTTATAAGCCTTACTATCTAAGGCCCTAGCTCGGAGAGGGCATGAACGATCGCTAAGGGTTAAGTGCGCAGGCTCATCGTAGCACCGTGAATGGCTTTTCGTTGGTTTGATAGCTTTGGAGGGTCGCGATTGGAGATTGATGGAATCCTTAAAAGAGCCCTAAGAGAACCGCCAAGTCCGGAAGAGGCCTTACGACTCTTTAAAAAGTCTCAGAGCCACGACAAGCTCTTAAAACTCATTAAAGTTGCTTCGAGAGTTAGGGACGACGAAGTTGGACGAGCATTCAAGTTCGACGGGTTCGTATGGCCAATAACCCCTGCACTACTTCACCACCGTGCAGGTATTGCGGCAGGTCTGCTGGCCTGTGGGGGTTGGACAACCCTCTAACCCTCGACGAAGTAGAAGTTGCTGCAAGGCTCATGAGAGAGGTGGGGCTGAAACGAATCGGGCTCGGTGGCGGGACGGTGTGGACTGGTGCTGGCAAATATGTCGTTGAGGCTGTAAGGAGGGTCAAGCAGGTAGCTCCGTTCGACGTGTGGGTGAACATCGGGCCGTCGCTTAATAGCACGGATCTAGCTAAGTTGAAGGAGTTGGGGGTCAGTGCGGTTGGTAGCAGCATTGAGACACTGAACCCTAAAATATTCAGAGAAGCCAAGCCTGGCGATAGTCTAGAGGCTAGGATGAGGCTCGCAAGAGAGATAGAAAGGCAGGCCTACGTCTCTTCAGCATAATGATGGTCGGGATCGGTGGTAATTGTGAGGACTACGTCGAGCATATCTTCTGGCTTAAGCGCTTCAAAAACCTAGGGCTGTTGACCATATCAGGCTTCAACCCTATCCCTGGAACACCATTTGAGAGCAGGCCACCAGCAGACCCGTTAGAAGTGGTCAGGGCAATGGCCGTAGCGAGGCTTGTGTTGAGAACCCCCGACATATCATTCGGAGGCATAATGATAGATTGGAGGCTCCTGCCCTTCATGACGATGGCTGGTGCCAACTGGACTTTCCACCTCGGGTGCCACGTCCATAAAGTGGGCTCAGGATACCTACAACATCTACCGAAGGTCGTTTCGATAGAGAAGCATGGAGACCTAGAGTTCGTGAACATGTTACCATTAACGAGTAGTACGGTTAAAAAGCTTGGGATGGAGATAATGGTTTAGTCCTCACACGAGCTTGTGAAAGACCTTGGGACTCAATTTGCCTCCGGCTATCGCTCCGGCTCTGCATCACCAGCCAAGAGCCCAGGTGGCTGTGGAATTCCGTAACTTCCTCGATCGTGAAGCTAGCTCACTTCCAGTATCTCGGGGGTTCACTTTTCCTAACTTTTTCTTTAGGTTCCCACGAAAATCTCCAATACCCTCTACCAGGATCTTCGAGAGCTATGTTCAACTCGCTTATCATTTTATCACTTAGCAAGACTTCGTCTGCAAGTGGAGATATTATCAGGTCTGCCTCAACCCATTTCGTTTCAACATCTGCCACCACAACCTTCGCTTTAACAGGTTTGGACGCTATCCATACCCTTAGAGGCCCTCCCGCAGATTCGAAAACGCTTTCCTCGAAGTCTGTTGTTGGAGGCCAAAATCCAAGTTGCTCAGCCAATCTTATTGGAACCAAGACCTGCGGCGTTTCAGATTCGTAACCGCTATTCGCAAGCGCGCTAGTCTCAATTTCCCTGCCATTTCTACTCAGCTTTATCCTCACTCTTACGGCCAGCCGGACCACCTCTGACGGCCTTAATTCTGCCAATCCTCGTCCTATGATCCCTTACTAGACCAACGAATGTCGCTCTTTTTTCGCCCATCTCAATCGAAACTTGAATTAGCGAGCTTATATTCTTTTAAAATTGGTGCTCCCATGTTCAAGCGAATTTTCCGGGTCCGTGTAGGGTTTTCGCTAGATCACAATCCTTCATAATAGCTTCTTGGACTACGCTCGCTTTAATTTCTTTTTAAGCTATTTACTTGAATTCTCCCCTATAATGTCTTTTACAGTTCTTCCCCTGATGGAACTGTCTAGGAGGAATATGAAGAGGTCAACGATTAAGAGGATTACGAGGCCTGCAATCCCCGTAACCCCGGTCGTCAGGTCATCTCCCCCT
>Ga0080004_1168232_pt1 | contig 13238 bp, 7 predicted proteins | sample WasSprMetagenome_FD_69207 | JGI IMG/M metagenome (GOLD analysis project Ga0080004, IMG submission 69207) | Sulfidic aquatic microbial communities from Washburn Spring, Yellowstone National Park, USA - WS (SPADES assembly) (version 2) | ecosystem: Environmental > Aquatic > Thermal springs > Hot... | reverse complement strand
TTGGCATTGGCTGGGCTCGGGGCTAACCCTCACTTTAATGGTCAAGGTTAGCAGACCCTCACTGCCAGAAGACATACCTACTCAACCCTACACTTGGCTACATTAACCTTCCTTAAACACCTTGGACATGTAGCGTAGTAGGGGTTCCTGCCCCCATACTCCCAGACATACCTGCAATTAGGGCATCTCAACTTGACCATGAGACCACTAAAACTACTACTATAAACTACCTTATAAGCTTTTTCCCTCCATCCCCGCCTTAAAAGGCGAGGCTTTCAGTTGTAAAGCGTCAATCTACAATTATACTGGTTTTAAATTGATGGGGTCGGCTTTGAACGTTAAGATTCCTCACTTCCCCTCTTTCTCCTCGCTTTCCTAAGATAGTAGGTTAATGGATGTTTAATTCTCTTACATAGCTCATCCATTCCCGGGCAGAGACCATGAGTTTGAAGAGTGTCGCATTTCGGCGGAGTATACCTTGTTCCGGAGCCTCTTTCACCAGCTATATGCTCAATTTGATAGCGGGTCATTCTCTCATTAAAGTCTGATGACTTACGGAAGAGGTCAACTATCATGTTTGGGTTCACACCTACATGCAGCAGAAAAGATGTTAATGTGAATCGCCCAACATGGGATATGTGGCGCCCTGACTGGGCTGCTTCATAAAGCTGCCTTATGCATGGTGGGAAGGCGTCGCTTAAAACCTCAGTCGATTGGAGCATTTCTGAAGGCATCTCCTTAACTCTTTCAGTATACGCTTCCCTAATTCTCTCAACACGCTTAACAATTTCTTCCGGAATTATTGAGCGAACTTTCGGGTCAATCTTTGACTCAATGTAACGTTGGATTTCCTCCTGAAGCAGGCGGGCAACATCATGCTTAGATAAGTAAACTTCACCCTTAACGACTGGTCTATTAACTAGTTTCCAGTCTTTCTCGTGGAAAGCCGCTATATTCCTTAAATAGTCTATGAAGTTAAGGGCGAATTCAAGCTTCATGAAACCTATCTTCTCATCAACCACTCTTATTCTCCAACCGAATTTTCGCGCTATCTCAACAATTTTATCCCTGCTCTCCATTCTAAGGAGATTGAAGGCTCTCCTCGCTTCAGCCAGCGCGTAACGCTTCTTAACGTATTCATTGGCGAGAGAAGATACTAGAATCACTGCAACCGGAAATGAGAGAACCTCCACATCCTCCCTATATTCACGCGGATTATAGCTAACCTCAGGCGGACTAGTATTTAAAGCCTCAATTATCCTTTTCTCAGCCCTTTCAAGTATCGGCGCGTAATCATCCTCTAAGAGACTCTCCACTTTAAAGTCTAGCCTCTTAACTACTTCAGCAGCCTCTGGAATAAACGGGTACTTCGCTATGTCGCTTAACGCTAATATACTATTTACCCTCCAAGAGTTTAGGCGAACTAAAATGCTCATGAAAACCGCTATTCAACCTCTATTCTCGGCGCCAGCAAGTACACTAGCTTCCCATCATACCGCTGTTTAAAGTCTAAGCGTAAAGGCATGTCTGTTGAGAACTCTAATGTTACGATGTCAGATGTATCTGAAGCTGCCTTAACAATATCCGTTAAATAGCTTAGGCTGAAGGTTGCTTTAGCCGGCTCCTTAGCTTCTATCGATATTAGCGCGTCGCTCCCCTTCTTTATCTCTATCTTTGCTCCAGCAACATCACCTTTAGCATTCATCATTAAATTCTCTCCATCCGTCTCTATTCTAACATTATCGCTCACTAGAGCAGCATCCTTCAAGGTTTCATTCAAATCGTCTGTTGTAAGGGTTACTTTCGCATTAAACGTTATCTTAGGCTCCGGAACCTCCTCCTCACTCGCTTCTAGCACTGGCATGGTAAAGGTGCGCGTATACCTCCCTATGATTTTAACGAGAAAATGCCCGGTCTCCTCATCTAAAGATAATTCAATAGTGTCTTCTTTACCAGACCTTTTAAGCAGCTTTAAGAGTTCACTAAGATTTACGCATACTTTAGATGCTTCATTGACCTCATATTCATCGAAGCTTGCTCTACGCATTTCGAAATCAACCATCGCAACACGTGAGGGATCCATAGCTCTAAGTTTTATACCGTCGGGGTCTATTGTGAAGGTCGCCTCATCTATAATCGTAGATATGGCGTTCAGAACATCCTTAAACGTTTTAGTATCTGAAATCTTTATCCTAAACAAGAAGGTAACCTCCCATCCCAAGCATTACATATTTTCATCAGCACACTCTTTAATTATTTTTACTCCGCTTCTCCTTATAACTTTATTATTCGCCCATAATAAGCGAAAAAAGCGATGGCATAACGCTCAGCAGATTAAAAATAAACAAAATCGCTTAAAACTCTCAGTTACGAGAACAGCAACTTTCACTTAGCGATGAAAAACTTAATTTCATCTTTTACATTTAAGAAAGCAAATTAATCAAATAATAGTTTCACCCCTAACACCCTTTCTCCAACATAACCCCACAGTCCCATTGGCAAAGTCTCTCCCAAACCCTTCATCCCCTCTCCAAGAACCATCCATTAACAGCTTATGAAATTTTTAGGGCATTAAGAGCGTATTCACCAATATTGGGGTTTTTCACTATACCTTATTTTGTCCGGAGGGTCATCTGTAAATCTCCATTTTCCCGATCCTGTGGCAAGCAAAATTATGCCGAGCTCCTCAGTGAGCTTATCGTTCACCAAAACCTCCTCCTCTATTGGCGATATTAAAACGTCTATTAGCTTAGGGCCAACCTCCCTATCATCCGTCACCGCCCAAACCTCGAGGGCTTCTCTAACCAGGAAAACCTTTACAGGCCCACCCGCCGTCCCAACATCAATAATGCTGGATGAGGGCGGCGGAGGATAAAGTGTGACCCGCCTCGCCAGCTGCATGGGTATTAAAAGTTGAGGGCTCTCAGTCTCAAAGCCGCTGTTTATGAGGGCGGAAACCTCGATTGTTTCCCCCGAAAATTTAGACTTCAACCTTAACTTAACTCTCACAGCCATATTCAGATGTGCGCCTCAAATAGTAAATGTGCCCTATCCTTCCACGCCTGAGCCGATAAATGTGTCCCACCCTCATTTTCATCATAAACCACTATTAAAAAATTCTACACTGAACCTTATAAACTTGTTTTTGGAGCTCTAGGATGCGGCAACTTAGCATATGAAGGCTTTACAGGTTAAGTTACCAGATCAGAGCTCTAAGTTACAATTTCTCCACCACTCCCAGAGTCTTAATAAAGATCCCGAAAACCTCCGTCACCTCTCTGGACGTGAGAGTTCGCTGCCTACGGCGGGAGGAGGTCAAAGTTGTGACATCCTCCCACAACTTAAGTTAGGGCTTTCAGATTTCCTTCCGGCTAGGTTTCATTGGTCACCATCATCGGGCTTGGAACATCCGATTTAAGGCAAAATTTAGGAAGGATGCCGTTTAAATTTTACCCATTCATTCCAAATCTAAAGCTTTAGGTTTTCTGGGCGCCCATCTTTATATAAGCGGTTTCCTCACGGAAATTTTGAAGGCATATATTCTGCTTCAGCCATATTTAATTTCAGCGCTGATGCATATGAAGTTTAGCGATCTTAAGGCTAAACCTGATATCTGCTCCCTCCCGTGAGTGGCCCTTCACATGCCCATTAATGCTCTGAGCAACCTCTCTATACTTGGCGTAGCCGATAGTGAAACTCTTAACATTAGTCTCAAGTATGTAGGCCTTGTCAACAACCTTAACCCTCACGTTGTCCTCATTAACGTCGACTGAAACCACGCTCTTAGCATCTTCCTCCATTGACGTTTACAGCCTTCGCGAAGACGAGGTAAACCAGCAACCTCCTCCTCTTATGATCGCCGTGTAGCCGGCGCGCCTCCATAGGTGATCGACGAGCCAAATGGAGATTTTAACCACCTTCGGACTCTCCGATACCGTCAATCCCTTCTTCTTAAGCTTCGCGGAGCTCTTAATCCTCATCGAAGAGTCTTGGCAGGCTGTGTGAATATAGTGGCTTGGCAGCTGCGGAAACTCCCCCGCAATTTGCAGTATTTATCCCTCTTCAATCTAGTGAACGAGTCTATGTTCTTCTCGAAACCGTAATTCACCAGCTCGACGAGCATTCACCTATAAATCTATCTCAACGAGCCCCCATAAAGGCCTTAAACTTCCTCTCAGTCAACTCAACGTTTGGAAACACAACAGTCCTCGTTAACCCAACTACACTTCTCAACCTCCACGATCAGTTCCTTAAACTCTCCCTAACCCACCTACACAAAGCGGGATGGCTAATGCCGAGCTCCGGCAGATCTCAACAAAATCTTCAACATCAATGTAAACAAATAAAAAGAGCTTATAAACCTAACTTCTAACCGTCAACTTCAAAACAGCCTATAAGTAACTGGTAAAACGCGTAGAAAACCTTTAGATTTAGGTTAGCGCCTCCTTAAAAATTCACTTTTAAGCTGAAAAAAGGCTTATATAATAGTCGCGTTAACGATTTGGCGTAAGGTGGTTTTTATGCGTGAGAAGAAAATTGAAGCTGCCCCCACAGTCTTTTATGTTTCTCCAGATGGATGCGATGAATGGTCCGGTAGGTTGCCTAAGCCTAACGAGAATAAAACGGACGGCCCCTTCGCAACGATTGCCCGCGCGCAGAAAGCTATCCGAGAAATTAAGGGAAGAGGGAATCTTAGTGGCCCCATAATAGTTAAGATTCGTGAGGGAATATACTGGTTAAATGAAACACTGCTATTCACTCCGGAAGATTCGGGAACAGAAAAAAGCCCCATTGTTTATCAAGCATATGAAGGTGAGAAACCTATTATAAGCGGTGGCTGTCCTATAAGCGGATGGAAAGAAGAGAAGGTGGATGATAAATTAACGGTTTGGGTTACGGAAATTCCTGAGGTTAAAGAGGGGAAATGGTATTTTAAGCAGTTATTTGTTAATGGTGGGCGCAGATTTCGTCCACGCCTACCTAAAGATGGTTTCTTTTGGATTAAAGATGTTCCCGGAAAGAAGCTGGAGGAACTCTCGCTTTTCGATGGATGTGAATCTTTTAAGTGCTCTCACGGCGACGTTAAGCAGTGGAGGAACATTAACGATGTTGAAGTTGTAGTTCTCCATTATTGGGTGGAGGAGAGGATCCCAATTAAATCATTCGATGAGAAAAATGATATAGTTGAACTCTCCATGAAAACAATATTCGCTTTAAGGGATGATTTTATACCGAGGTTCGCAAGATATTATTTAGAGAACATTTTTGAAGCGTTAAGGGAAAGCGGCGAGTGGTATCTTGATCGCGCATCAGGACAACTTTATTACGTGCCTCTACCGGGAGAAAAAGTTGACGCTGTTAGGGCAGTGGCTCCTAAACTTAAGTATTTAATTAAAGTGCTCGGTGAGCCTGAACGCGGGCGTTATGTGGAGCATTTAACCTTTAAAGGTTTAACTTTTCAACATACAGAGTGGGAATATTCGCTTTCTCCGCAAGCAGCCCAAAAGGTGAATGGAGCCATATATTTTAAGGGGGCCCGCTTCTGCATAATAGAGGGATGCCGAATAGAGCATGTTGGAGGCTACGGAATAGAGGTTGGACGGGGATGCGGCAGGATTTTCATCCGAAACAATTTTCTATCAGATTTAGGTGCTGGAGGAATAAAAGTAGGTGAACCTAACATTCCCATGAAAGCTCATGATGAAACAGGATACAATATTGTTTCAGACAATTATATTAGTGGGGGCGGGCAAGTCTTCCATAGCGCCGTCGCCATATGGATAGGCCAAAGCGGACATAACGAAATTACACATAACACTATCCATGACTTCTATTATACTGGAATATCAGTAGGATGGACGTGGGGATACGACCCTACAAGCGCGAGGAGCAACATAATAGAATTTAATCATGTTTATAATATTGGTCGCGGATTACTCAGCGATATGGGAGGCATATATACTTTAGGTGTGCAGCCAGGGACAGTAATACGCGTCAATTTAATTCATGACGTTGACTGCTATGGATATGGCGGTTGGGGCATTTACTTAGATGAGGGAAGCTCCCACATACTAGTTGAAAATAATATTGTTTACAACACTCAAAGCGGAGGTTTCCATCAACATTATGGCCGTGAAAATATAATTCGCAACAACATATTTGCCTTAAACAGAGGTGGACAGGTAATTTTCAGTAAAGGAGAAAACCCTCCATACACAGCCTTCACATTCGAGAGAAATATTGTTCTAACTGATGGAAAACCAATATTTGTTGGAGGATACGCTGAGGAATTTCTGAAGCATAATTTTAGAAGCAACCTAAACTTGTTCTATGACGTGTCGGGGAAGCCGCTTATATTCATAGAGAACAGTACGGGCAGAAAATATGATATAAAGGAATGGAGGAACCTAGGTTACGACACTTATTCCATTACGGCGGATCCGAAATTCAAAAATATCGAAAATATAACTTTACACTACTAGAAGACAGCCCAGCATTTAATATAGGGTTTAAACCAATAAATTTGAAAGATGTAGGTGCACGAATACTGGAAAAATCACCTCAATTTTAGAAAAAGAGCATGCGACAATTTCCACCACCTTAAACTCGCTGGAAATAGGTCGTCATTGAAGGGCCTTCGGAGTAAACGATTGAAGACCCCACACATTTACCTAGCATTCCAACTCACATACCGCCTCCCAATGGAGTCATTCGGACTTACCTCCACTATACATGACAACTAATAAACTTTACACTAGACCGAAACTGCTCCCGAAACCCATAACACCTTTAAGTTTACGAGTAAAGTTTTAGATGAAACTTATGCGGCTGATCAAATATAAGAAAATTTAAGTTTCCTTTTATGAAAAATATCAATGTGCTACCTTCAAGAATTACATTAACGGTGATGATTCTGCCTATACTTGCCTACAACAGTATATTACAAAGTTTTTCGGTGGAGAATCCGCCTCCAAAAAATATTGTTTTAATCTATAGTGACTCGCGGGAGGGAGTTTACATGACGAAGGATCAACTTCTGCCGTTAGTCGCCTACTTCAATGATTCTAAAGCCGTAGATGTTTTCTTCGATTCTTTCCTTTTCCTTGGAATTATAGGGCCATCTGGAGGAAGCTATGAAACTGGAACTGCAAATGATGAGGATTGGCAATGGCTGCTTGACCGCCTATTAGGAGGCGGGGCCAAATTAAGAACCTTCAAGATGCTGCTGAAGCCGCATCAAATCTTTTAGGAAAAAGAGTAATTGTGAATGTAATAGTTCTTATCCCTTTCCCCAATCCAAAATTAAGTTTCTCCGAGAGGGTGGCAAGAGTCAAAAATTATGTTGATGAAGTCATCGCTAAGTTTAATCTCGCCAAGTTCACAAACCTTAAACTTGAAGGCTTCTATTGGATGAAGGAGGGTGCGCCTGAGGAAGATCATCAAATAATAAGGGCTGCATGTGGATACGTTCATGAAAAAGGTTTAAGAATGTATTGGATACCCTACTTTTACGCTTACTCTCACATAACGGTTGTCAAGTGGAGAGATCTTGGATTCGATTATGTTATGCTCCAACCGAACTTCGCGTTCTACGATGTTACAGTGCAAAGATTTAGTGAGGTTGATGAAATAATAAGGAGACTAAATTTAACTGTGGAGATGGAGCTTCCCGATTACATAAGAAACCCAAATTTAAAAGATTGGAGGCAATCCTTTATCATCTACTTGAACGCTTCCCTCTTTCATGGATGGAGCAGCCTTTCACCCATAAGCTACTATTATGGAAACGCTTTTTATAAAATGTATAGAGACGAAAAAGCATATTACAATTTGCTTTACAAGCATGTTAAAGGTGCGCTAACCCTCACTGATATTTCTAAAGATTATTGGGAGACTATAGAATATATTAACGCTCAAGCAAACTATATTAGGAGCGAAAAAATTAAGCACACAATATTCTTCCTCACCATCATTCTAGTATTCGCTATTATATTGATTGCTTTGCTGACAAAAAGAAGGCCAGTACCACCCAAAGCTTAATTTTCAGTTAAATTAAAGCCTTTTCCATCACGCTCTTTTTCGCCGCCCGCCTAATGATGCACCCCCTTCAATAAGCAACTATACTAGTTTTGCAGCATAAGCTTTTAATAGCACCTAACCTGCACTTGCATATTTAAGGAGGCACGAAAAATTTTTAATATTCATGGTGCTACATTTCTTTAAAAAAGTAACATGATCTCGGGAAGCAAAAACTTCAGTTGAAAGGGAGAGGAAAACTCGTTGGGTGCAATAATCCATTTTCCGCTCCTAAATGGAACTTCATGTTTCGCTGGAGTGAGATGCTGCAGTGACATTGAAGGTTCCCGGAGACCTCTCACGTTAAAATGTGAAGTGAAAAACTCTAAAGCGCTTATGCGGGTGACATATGATTTTGCATAGGATAATTATGGTTGGTTATCAGTTTAGGCCGTGTCTTTTCGATGCCGTAAGAAGAGTTAATGAAGCCTTAGGAAACATTCTCGACTTCAAATTTTACAACACTTACGATGTTGATAGCGGGATTGTCGACGCCCAAAGATTTGCGGATGACTTAAGAAGCGCTCAAGTGGTTTTACTTGATGTTAGAGGCGGAGACCATGTTAGTAAGATAATTTTTGAGGAGCTTAACACCTTAAAAAATACTGTTGTCGTTTTCGTTGGAGCTTCCCCAGAAATAATTAACCTCACAAGGCTTGGAAACTTCTCTTTCAAGAGCTTTACAAGCCTAAGAGAGAGAACGCTACTTGGAAAACTTTTTAGGAAAAACAGAATAGATTATGAGACAATCTTAAAGATGCGCAAATTATTTGAAAAAATTGGCAGCAAAATGCCGGTTGGAGCGCTTAAGCATGCCAGAAACTATTCTCTTCTACTGAAATATTATGATGCGCCAAGCGCGGATAACTATTACGCAATGCTTCTCCTCTTGCTGAAAGAGTATTGTGGAGTTAAGGTGAACATTGATATACCTGAACCTAATGTTCTGCCAAATATAGGAATTAAAAATTTTAGAACCGACGAAAACTTCACTGATGTTAAGCAGTATCTGCAAAATTACACTTTTAAAGGTTGCCCAAAAATAGGCGTACTCTTTTATGGAGGCTACCATTACGATCAATCTTATCCCGCAGCTAAACTTTTAGCTGAGAAAATTGAGGAATACGGGTTTGGTGTGATACCTGTCTTCTGCTCCGACTTAAGATATTACTTAGCCATTGAGAAATGCTTCTTTCTCGATGGGGAACCTATTATTGAAGCTTTAATCGATCTTCTCTGGTTTAGGCTGGCAGGCGGACCCATTGGCGGAGACCATAATGCTACGAGAAATATTCTCTTAAAACTTAACGTGCCAATTCTACATGGAGTTCACTTATCATCTAAAACTATTGAGGAATGGCTTAACTCGAGGCATGGCTTACCCCCAATAGAAGTTGTTACAACAGTCATATTGCCTGAGCTTGACGGGAGAAACGAGCCTATAGTTACTCATGCAGTTAGGAAGAGATCTATTAATGGAGTTAAGATTGAGGAATATGCTGCGATAGAGGATCGAGTGGAGAAAGCCGCTAAAAGAGCTATCAAATGGGTTAACTTGAGGAGGAAAAGCAATAAGCAGAAGAAGATTGCAGTGATCCTCTATAATTATCCGCCTGGAGAAGAAAATATTGGAAAATCCGCTTACTTAAACGTTTTTGAAAGCCTATCGAGGCTGCTTAAGTCTTTAAGGGATGAGGGATACATTGTTACAAGCACTCCGTCAGGTGAGGAGTTAAAAGAACTCTTCATTTCTAAAGGCATCGTAAACTCTGGAGAATGGATTCAAAATCGCTTAAAATTGGAGGAGATGATTAAAGTTCCCGCCGAAAAATACGCTGAATGGTTTAAACAGTTACCGGAGAAAGCGATGAAGCAAATTTTGGAGAATTGGGGGCCTCCGCCTGGTGAAATAAACGTTTACGGAAATTCACTATTAATTCCAGGCTTAATTTTCGGAAACATTTTTGTTGGGCTTCAGCCACCCCGCGGCATACATGAGGATCCATCAAAAATCTATCACGATAAGGATTTGCCTCCACACCATCAATACGTAGCCTTCTACAAGTGGATTACTGAAGAGTTTGATGCAGACGCAATTATACATTTCGGAACGCATGGAACATTAGAGTTTCTGCCTGGAAAAGAAGTCGGCTTATCATCCGAATGCTTCCCAGATATTCTCATAGCAGATATCCCAAACATATACGTGTACCACGCTGTCAACTCTTCAGAGTCCTCAATAGCAAAAAGGAGGAGCTACGCAGTTATAGTGAACCATGCTAGTCCACCAGTAGTAACCAGCGACTTACATGGCGATTTCCAGGAGATTGAAAGGTTAATCATCGAATATTTTGATGCAAAACAGTACGGTCGTGAAGAAACTGACAAACTCGCTGATAAAATACTCAGCAAAGCCGGCAGATATGGGTTAGGATCAAGCGTGGAGGAAATTTATGATAGAATACAGGAGTATAAGCGTTCAATAATACCTAAAGGGTTACATGTTCTTGGAGATAAATTACCGCTAGAAGAAACACTTCAATATCTAACTTTCCTAAGCCGATACGATAGGGGTGAAATACGCAGCCTCCACCGCCTTCTCATTGAATCCGAGGGCCTCAATTATGATGAGGTGCTGGAGAAACCTCACTTAAGAGATCCAGGCGGGAGAACATATGGTGAAATACTGAATAAAACTGAGGAGACTGTAAGGGAAATCATAAGAGAATATATTGTTAAAGGCTTAACAACGAATCTTAAGGCTTCGGGAAATGAAGCCCTGAAGTCGCTGACCTTCATTAAAAATGTTTATGAAAGAATGATGCTGTCAGACGAGATTGGAGCAATCCTTAAGGTGCTCAATGGAAAATTTATTGAACCTGGACCGGGAGGGGACTTCATAAGAACACCTGAAGTTTATCCAACCGGAAGGAACACATATCAGCTTGACCCAACAAACTTACCGACTGAAACAGCAATGGAGCGTGGTAAGAGAATAGCTGACGAATACCTAACAGCCTTCTACAGGAAGAATGGAAGATACCCTAAAACAGTTAGTGTTGTGTTATGGGCGTTTGAAACAATGAAGACTGGAGGAGAAACATTAGCTGCAATCTTCCATCTCTTAGGCGTGAAACCTGTTTGGAAAAGCATTTACATAAGAGATCTCGAAGCTACTCCGCTTACGGAGCTTAAAAGGCCGAGGATAGATGTCGTTGTTACAGTATGCGGGATTTTCCGCGACACCTTCTATAATATAATTGAACTTTTAGATAAAGCCTTCAAGATGGTGGCGGAGCTCAATGAGCCTGAAGACATGAATTTTGTGAGGGCAAACGTTAAGAAAATGTCCGCTGATTACGGAGAAAACGCGAAATTCAGAATCTTCGGACCGCCGGAGGGACAGTACGCCACAAGTCTCACAGCGCTTATAGAGTCATCGCAATGGAGGAGTGAAGCAGATCTAGTGAACGCATACATGGAGAGCATGAAATTCGCTTATGGGGAGAAAGCAAGATGCGTGGAATCTAAAGGACTTATGAAAACCTTAATATCTAACGTTGAATTGGTTGCCCAAATAAGGGATACAGTAGACTATGAAATTACAGATTTAGACCACTACTACGAGTTTCTTGGAGGACTCGCGAAGGCTGTTGAGGGCGAAAGCGGGCGACGCCCAATGGTTTTAGTAGCTGACACAACGAGAGAGACGATTAAGGTGGAAGATGCTAGAGAAGCCCTTAAAAGAGGCGTTGTGACAAGAACCGTTAACCCGAAGTGGTTAGACTCCATGATTGAGCATGGCTATAATGGTGTGGCGAAGGTTGCTGACAGAGTTGAGTACATGATTGGATTATCGGCAACTCTAGGGGGAATTGAAGATTGGATGTGGGAAAGCGTTGCTGAAAAAATCGTGTTTAACGCTGAAAGAGCGGAAAAAATTAAAAACATTAATATTTGGGCGTTCCGCAAAATAATTAAAAGGCTTCTTGAAACTTCAAGGAGAGGATACTGGAAGGCGAGCAGGGAAACTATTAGAAGACTTGAAGAAGAATACTTAAAAACTGAGGAAATACTTGAAGAGGAAACCGTTCGGTGATATCATGCCACACCACATAAGATTTATTTTTCCATTCACCGCCATAGTCGGCCAAGAAAAAATGAAGAAGGCTCTCCTCTTAAATGCTGTGAACCCACGCATAGGCGGAGTTTTAATAAGGGGGCAGAAGGGCACAGGTAAATCAACCGCGGTTAGGGCGCTTGCTGAACTTCTCCCTGAAATAAAAGTTGTAAAAGATTGCCCATTCAACTGTAACCCTGAGAACCCAAGGGAAATGTGCGATTCATGCTATGACAGGTACATTAGAGGGGAGCAGCTTCCATGGATTAAACGGAAAGTTAAAATAGTAAACCTTCCACTGAACGCAACAGTCGATAGGGTTGTTGGAACACTTAATATTGAAAAAGCATTAAAGGAGGGCTTAAAAGCCCTCGATCCAGGATTACTTGCTGAAGCGAATCGGGGCATACTCTACGTAGACGAAGTTAACCTACTTGACGATTACGTTGCAGACGTGCTGCTTGATGTAGCTGCAAGCGGCGTAAACATTGTTGAAAGAGAGAACATTTCAGTTACGCATCCAAGCCGCTTCATCCTTATAGGCACAATGAACCCTGAGGAGGGAGAACTTAGACCGCAATTACTGGATAGGTTTGGGCTTCAAGTGGAAGTTGAACCCGTAACAGACCCAACACTACAAATTGAAATTGTGAGAAGAGTTGAAGAGTTTGAGGAGGATCCGCCTGGTTTTATAGCTAAATATGAGGAGAAGCAGAGAGAATTAAAGCTTAAAATTGAAAGAGCGCGTGAACTCCTCCCTAAAATTCAAATTTCTGATGAGCTGCTTCATGAAATAGCTAGCGTGTGCTCAAAACTTTCAGTGAGCAATAGAGCTCCAATAGTGATAGTGAGAGCCGCTAAAGCGGTAGCCGCGCTTTCAGAGCGGATCAACGTAAATAGAGATGACGTTTTGGAAGCAATGGAGCTAGCGCTGCCACACCGCGTGAGGAAAAAACCCTTCGAGCACCCCTATATTTCACGCGAAAAACTTGAAGAAATAATTTCAGATGTCAGATGCAATGTTAATGCAAAAAATGAGCAG
>Ga0080004_1202735_pt1 | contig 13240 bp, 16 predicted proteins | sample WasSprMetagenome_FD_69207 | JGI IMG/M metagenome (GOLD analysis project Ga0080004, IMG submission 69207) | Sulfidic aquatic microbial communities from Washburn Spring, Yellowstone National Park, USA - WS (SPADES assembly) (version 2) | ecosystem: Environmental > Aquatic > Thermal springs > Hot... | reverse complement strand
CGCCGTTGTCGCCCACGAGGCCCACCACCTCCGCCCTGCCCACGTGGAAGTCCACGCCCTTGAGCGCCTCGACCCTGCCGAACCTCTTCACGATACCCCTCATCTCGAGCAGGTGGGTCACGCTAGCTCACCCCGGTGCCACGAACTTCTTCACCACGAAGTGGTTGATCACGGTGGCTATTATCAGCAGCACGCCTATGAACGCCTGGTACCAGTACGCGGGCGCCTTCGCCAGGACGAGACCGACGCGGGTCATGGCGACGAGGAGGGCTCCGAGGAAGGTCCCGGCTATGCTCCCGTAGCCCCCGCTGAGCAGGCAGCCCCCCAGGACGGCACTCGTGATGGCTTCGAGCTCGAGGCCCGAGCCCAGGGTGGGGTCCACCACCCTGAAGCGGCTGAAGGCTATGAGGCCCGCCAGCCCGGCCAGCAGGGAGGATACCCCGAAGTTGAGCACCTTGACCTTGGGCACGCTGACCCCCAGCTCCCTCGCGGTGGACGCGCTGCCGCCGACGGCGTAGGTCCAGTTCCCGTATGGGGTCCAGTCGAGGATGAAGGCGAAGATCAGGGTGAGGAGCAGGAGCCAGAGGGCGCTCGTCCTGAGCCCCTCCTCGTTCAGCGGGCCGTTGAGCCAGAAGGCGAGCCAGTGGTCGTGGGGCATCCTGACGGGGAAGCCCCCGGTCACCGCCAGCAGTATGCCCCTGATGAACATCATGAAGCCTAGCGACGTGATGAAGCTGGGGATCCCCGCCTTGAGGGTGATGTAGCCCATCGCCACCCCGATGGCGAAGGCCAAGACGAGCATGACCAGCGATGCGAGCAGCATGTCCACGCCAGCCATCATCATGTAGGCTACGCCCATCGGCACGAGGGCGTAGATGCTCCCCACGGCCAGGTTGAACTCCCCGCTGATCATCAGGAAGGCTACGCCCACCGAGACCACCCCCAGCTCCCCAGCTAGGGTGAGGATGCTGTAGAGCGTCGGCAGCGTGAGGAACTTGTCGGGCACGAGTGCTACGAACACCAGGGCTATGCTGAAGAAGCTCACAGTAACCCCCAGCTCGGGGTGCTGCAGCAGAGCCACGAGAAGCGGCTGCCCAGGTGCACGGCCCATAGGAGACACCGGAGAAAAATAATTTTAGTTTTAGCTTGCCAGGCGGAGCACCTCTTCACGCTCCACCCGTGGTGGCTATCTGCTTCTTGACGAGGTCCAGCTTGGCCTTGTCGATCACCGTCGGGCCTGTGGGCACGTGGGGCGGCGGCATGATGCCGTACTTCACGTACAGGTACATGAACACGACGGGCAGGAAGCCCTGCGCGTATGGCTGCTGGCTCACAGCGGCTTCGAGCTCACCGGCCTCGATCGCCTTCAGTATTGTCTCGTCGATATCGATTGTGAGCAGGTGCACCTTGCCGGTGAGCTTCATCTCCCTGAGAACCTGGAGGGCCGGGTGGGCGCCGAGTGGGCCTAGCGTGAATATCGCATCGGTGTCCGGGTGGGCGGTCAGGTAGCTCCTGAACACCTCAGCAGCCTTTGTGGGGTCGGTGGTGATGTCCAGCTTCTCGACTACAGTGCCAGGGCAGGCCTTCAGCGCGTCAGCTATGCCCTTAGCCCTCGTCTCCAGGCCGACGTGGCCCACCTCGTGAATGCCCACGACGGCCCTCTTGGGGCAGACTCCCTTGTCCACCAGGTACTTGGCCAGGTAGTAGCCCGCGTCGTACTCGTTCTGGCCGATGTACGTGATGTAGGGGATCCTCTCCTTCTCCGGCCTGGGATCGGGGACGTTCACGGCGATGGTCGGTATGCCGCGCGCGATCGCCCTCCTAGCTGGCCGTCCAGCGCCTTGTAGTCGGTGATCGTCAGGATTATGCCGTTGGGGTTGGCAGCTATAGCGCTGTTGAGCAGGTCCACTAGCGCCTGTATGCTGAACTTCTCGGGCCCGGAGTAGACGACCTTCACGTTTAGCAGCTTGGCTGCGTCCTGGCTGCCCTTTATCACGGGGGCCCACCAGGGGTCAGCGGGCCCGCCGTGGGACACGTAGTAGAACGTGTACTCGGGGGCTGCGGGTGCTGTGGGGGCTGCGGGCGGCGCTCTGAAGGCCACGTAGCCGACTCCGACGCCCAGGAGGAGACCGATGATGAGGCCGACGATTGCCAGCACTGCTGGGCTTATCCCTTTCTTCTGCTGCTGGCCCATTTTTTATCGCAAGCCCTGTGAACTAAAACTGTATATAAACATGCATGGCAATGCTTAAAAAGACAAAGTAGCCACTTCCCCGACTCTCCTTATAACCTGCTTAAGCGGTGCTGGTACTCTAGCTCAAGGTCTTACCACTTCCTTGCGGAGAAAAGGCCGGTGGCTGCTGGGGGTGCGCTAGCCCTCCTGGGGCTCTATCTTCATCTTCGCGACGTGGAAGATCTCCGCTCCCACGTAGAGGAGGAGGCCTCCGAGCAGCATTATTATGCCTGCGATGAGGGCTGGTAGGAGCAGTATTGCTGCGGAGATGAGGGAGATTAGGCCGGCGGACCTGAACTTGCCCAGGCGGCAGAAGTGGTCGTGCGTCAGTATCGTGATCGCGGCGCCCGCGAAGGACATCACCGCGAAGAGTATCTGCTCGAGGTGTGAGAGCTTCAGGATGGGTGTGTGGAGGTACTCAAGGGTGGCCTTTAGGGCCCAGTAGATCCCGTAGACGACTGCTGTCAGCGAGCCTACTCTCACCATCACCTCCCCACCCCTGATTACGTTCCTAGCGGTCTCGGACCAGCTGGTCCACGTCGAGCTCTGGCTGGACATGCGCGCTCAGGACAGCCCAAGCCCGGCACACTTATTACGTTTACCCTTCTGTTCAGCTTGCGTTGTGCATGGGCGAGGGGGTTAGAGGCTGGAGGGAGAGAGCGCTGGTGGTGCTTGCCGGCGGCCTAGCGACAGCTCTGGCCGCGAGCCTCGCTGGGCTGGGGCTCGTCAAGGTGGTGGCGCTGACAGTCTTCCTTACGATGATCTACGCGACGCTCCTGCTCTGGAGCTACAGGCTCTCCTTCGCCCTCCTCGGGCTCTTCGCGCTGCTCAGCCTGGGCGTTGTGGACGTGAGAACGGTCGTGGAACACGCGCACCTCGACGTGATCCTCTTCCTGGTGGCGATGATGATCCTCGTGGGCTACTTAGAGGAGAAGGGCTTCTTCGACTTCGTGGCGTGGAGGATTATCGGCTACGTCCGGGTCAGCTTCAAAGCGCTCTTCCTGGTCGTAGTGCTCCTCTCCGCGTTCCTCGCAGCGCTGATAGACGAGGTGACCTCGATCCTGATCATCACGTCCCTCGTGCTGAGGATATCGGATATCCTCGGAGTCTCCCCCTTCCCCATGATCCTCGCCTCGATCTTCGCGACGAACATCGGGAGCTCTATGACCGTCGTCGGCAATCCCGTGGGCGTCCTCCTGGCCTTCTCCGCGGGCCTGACCTTCACGGAGTTCCTCAGGTGGGCCACCCCCACCTCGCTGATGGCCGTCCTGCTCACAGCGGGCATCCTGCTGCGCCAGTTCAGGGGCTACATCGAGGAGGGCCAGGAGGCGCTGCTCAGGTCGTTGGAGAGGTGGGGGGAGGTTGAGGTGAGGCCACCGAGGGAGATCGCCAGGGACGGGCTGCTGTTCGCCTCTGTCATTCTGGCGCTGGCCCTGCACCACCCCCTAGAGGAGGCGCTAGGGCTGGGGAAGAACTCCCTGCTGCTGGCGGTGCCCATGCTGGCCTCGGGCCTCATACTCCTGCTCGACCCCGAGAGGGGCTTCAGGGCCTTCGAGCACAGGGTGGAGTGGGGAACGCTGGTCTTCTTCCTCCTGCTCTTCGCCTCGGTGGGCACCCTCGAGTACGTGGGCCTGGTTGCCGACATGTCGCGCGCTCTCGCCTCAATGACGGGCAGCAGCCTCGAGGGCGTCCTGCTCGTGCTGACCCCCCTGGCAACGCTTATGAGCGCCTCGCTCGACAACGTCCTGGCGGTGGCAATCCTCGTCCCAGTAGTCCACGAGCTGGGAGCGGTGGGCCTCAACACCTACCCTCTGTGGTGGGCTATCCTGTTCATCGCGTGCTACGCTGCGAACTTCACCCCGGTGGGGAGCACTGCGAACATAGTCGCCGCGGGGATGCTGGAGCGGAGGGGCCTCAGGGTCAGCGTCCTCGAGTGGCTCAGGAGGAGCATTCCCACAACCGTCGCGTCGCTAGTGCTCGCACTGCTCCTGGTGTACCTTCAGGCCCCCTTGATGCCGTAGCACGGGAAACTTCTTCTCGCACCGTGAGTAGGGTTTCTCTTCGAGAAGCTGGAGGGGCAGACCTCTCTTGATCGCTATCTTTTCGGTTTTCGAGCGCGCCGGGAGCTGTGGGCCTAGGACAGGACTTTGAACTCTTCGTTGACTATCATTCGCGCTCTCTCCAGGTCCTCGAGGACAAGCCTCCTCAGAGGCCTGGGTAGTGCCTCCGGTGGTAGCACGCCTCTGAGCTTCCTGCCCTTCACCGCCTTCAGCAGGGCTACGCCGCACCTGGCGGTGGGGTACGTGATGTAGGTTGAGCCCGGCATAACCTCGTGGAGCCTCCTCTGGCTCGGGAAGGCGATGTACCTCTTGGCCTGCGCCCGCTCGCCGCTCACCTCGCCCTCGCCGATCACCTGGATCGCGAAGAGCGCGTCCTCGAGGTCGCCCTCCTCGAGCGCCCGCTCCACGTCCTTGGGCGTCACCGCGCTCTGGAGGACGTGGTACACCACCTCCCTCGGGGTGACGAGCGACCTTCCCACCCTGATCGGCCTGTCGCTGAAGACTCCGAGCCTGTACAGGGCTCTCAGAAGCTCTATGTCGCTGCCGCCGGCGAGGTAGCGGAGGCTCCTTATCCTGAGGAAGTGCGGGATCGTGTAGCTCTCGTCGTTCGGGACCGAGTAGCACCTCACAGCCCCAACGGGCTCGGGGAACTCGCACAGCTCCGACTCGGCGAAGGGCTCCCTGAGCTCGAACCTGCCGTCGCGGTAGGCGAGCTCCTCCGAGGCTACGTTGAGCATCTCCTCGCGGGACCAGGGGATGACGAACGTGCTCCCCCGCTGGTCCTCGAGCGACATGATCGTGACCGTGCTCGTCGAGTCCAGCTCCTCGTACACCTCCCTAGCCAGGATGTTGGAGAGGCCCGGCGAGGCGCCGGCGTTGATCAGCGCCAGGAGGCCTGCGTCGCGGAACCTCTTCGACAGCGAGAGCTGCTCAGCCCTCCTGCGCCTACCCCCGTAGCAGGCGAAGTCCATGTAGCTGGCGCCAGCCCTCAGCGCCGCCTCCATGACCAGGGGGTTGAGGGGAACCTCCCTCCTGCCGACCCTGAGGAACGTGGGCAGGGCGTTCACCACGAAGTCGAAGCCCCCGAGCTTCTGGGCCAGCTCCTCCAACCTCGACGCGTCGACCTGCTCGACCGGCAGGTCCCTCGTCTCGTCGAAGTCTAGGAAGGCCCTGGCCCTCTCAGCGCTCCTGTCCATGCACACGACCTCCCCGAGCTTCTCGAGCACCGCGATTCTGGCGAAGACGGAGCCCACAGCGCCGCACCCGAGCACGGCGATCCTCACGCTGACCCCTCGGGCGCGTGCAGGCGGCTTCAGTTAAGCTTTCCGGCGCGCGGAAGGTTTTTACCCTGGCCTTGCTCGTGCGCTGGGAGGCTCTGTGGACCCGGAGGCTGTGGTCTCGGCGGCTCTGCGGGAGCCCACTGAGGAGCTGCTGACCCCTGAGAGGCTCAGGGAGGCTGTGGAGAGGGGTGTGAGGCTGGTCCACTACATAGGCTTCGAGATCTCGGGCTTCGTTCACCTGGGCACGGGCATCATCAGCATGCAGAAGGTCGCGGACCTGCAGAGGGTGGGCGTGGAGACGCAGGTCTTCCTGGCCGACTACCACAGCTGGATCAACAGGAAGCTGGGCGGGGACCTCTCGACAATAAGGAAGGTGGCCGGCGGCTACTTCAAGGAGGCCCTGAGGGTCTCACTCAAGGTCGTCGGCGGAGACCCAGACCGGACCAAGTTCGTCATGGGCTCGGAGCTGTACGAGAAGCTGGGGCTCGAGTACTTCACCAACGTCCTCAAGGTCTCGATGAGCACCACGCTCTCGCGCGTGCGCCGCTCCCTGACCGTGCTGGGGAGGCGGGAGAGCGAGTCGGTGAGCTTCGCTCAGCTGGTCTACGTGCCGATGCAGGTTGCCGACATCTTCAGCCTGGGTGTTAACATCGCGCACGGGGGGATGGACCAGAGGAAGGCCCACGTGATCGCCATAGAGGTGGGCGAGGAGGCCTTCGGCTACAAGCCGGTGGCGCTCCACCACCACCTCCTGCCCGCCCTCTCGGTGGACTTCGACGCGTGGAGGCAGCTCGTGGAGGCCAGGAGGGCGGGCGAGAGGGAGAAGTTCGAGGAGGCAGTCGCGGACGTCAAGATGTCCAAGTCGAAGCCCGAGGGGGCGATCTTCATCCACGACCCCCCGGAGACCGTGAGGAGGAAGGTGCTCTCAGCGTTCTGCCCCGCGGGCGAGGTGGAGCTGAACCCCGTGCTGGAGATCGCGAGGTACGTGGTCTTCAGGCAGCTGCGCGAGCCCCTCGAGGTGGTGAACAAGAAGACGGGGGAGCGCATGGTCTTCGAGGACTACAGGAGCCTCGAGGAGGCGTTCAGGGAGAGGAGGGTGCACCCCCTCGACCTGAAGGAGGCCGTCGCGTCGGAGCTCGCAAGGATCCTGGAGCCCGCCTACAAGCACTTCGCCGAGGGCCCTGGGAGGCAGTACCTCGAGGAGATGCGGGAGATCAGGATCACGAGGTGAGCGCGTGCTGGGGCCGCGGGAGCTGGAGGAGGAGCTCAGGAGGGAGGGGGTGAGCTTCAGAATCGTGGAGGTCCCCAGGGCGGCTACGGCGCGCGAGGCTTCGGAGAGCCTCGGCGTCCCCATGGAGAGGATTGCTAAGACCGTGGTGCTGGTGTCCGAGGGCGGGGACGTGGTCCTAGTCGTCGTGAGGGCTGACAGGAGGGTGGACCAGGCCAAGCTGGCGCGGCTCCTGGGGTTCAAGAGGCTCAGGCTCGCCACCGAGGAGGAAGTCACCAGCTCCACGGGCTACCCTCCCGGCGGCGTCCCGCCGGTGGGCCACGCGAGGAGGCTTCCGGTGTACCTTGACACCGAGCTCCTGGGCGCTGGGCCTGTTTACGCGGGTGGTGGCGACGAGAGGCACCTGCTCCTCATAAACCCAGAGGACATCGTCCGGCTGGCGGGCGCCCAGGTCATCGACGTGCCGAAGAAGGCGTAGCGGCAAGCGTCCCGACAGGCGCTAGCGATAAGTGGGGGTGGCGGCTCAGGGTCACCGGGAGCGGGCTTGAGGAGGGTGAGCATCGTCCTCCCGGACGAGGTCTACCAGCTGCTGGAGGAGGCCGCCAGGAGGACCGGGGTTTCCAACAGGTCCCGGCTGATCAGCGACGCCGTGGTCGGCCACTACTCCAGCTTCATCGACGAGGAGGGCTTCTACGCCGGCGCCCTAGTCCTCTTCTACGACCACTCGAGGGGCGAGACCGTGTACGCGGTGGTGGACGCGCAGCACGAGTTCGAGGATGTTGTGCGCTCCAGCGTCCACATGCACGTGTCCGAGGAGAAGTGCGTTGAGGTCCTCGCGGTGGAGGGGCGCGGCGAGAGGATCCTGGGGCTGATCGCGGCGCTCCGGAGGGTCAGCGGGGTTGTCTCCGTGCAGCACTCCCTGGTGAGGGTGAGGTAGCACGCGGGCTAGATGATGCAGTGCGCGAGCCCGGCGCTGTATACGCACTCGTTGCAGCCGACCTCGTTCCCGTAGCAGTCGTACTCGTTCGTGTCCAGGTACCAGCACTTCCTGGTGGCGAAGGGGCAGTCGGCGCACCACGGCACGCTGGCCGGGAGGCTCTGCCTCAGCCTCCTGAAGCTCGCGTAGCGGGGGCTGCCCCACACCTCCTCCAGCGAGCTGGCGCGCACGTTCCCGAAGCTGACCCGCCTCACCAGCTTCCCGTGCATGTTGGTGTAGAGGGGGTGATCGTAGGCGAGGTCCATGCAGGGCGCGACCTCGCCGTCTGCAAGCACCACCGCGGCGTTGCTCTTGATGTAGGGGCACTCCCTCCTAAGGGAGTCCGCGTAGACCCCGGGCAGCCTCGCCTCCAGGCCGTGGGCGGTCGCCACCTCCCTGGCCTGCTCGATGACCTCCTCCACCTCGCGGAGCAGGGGCTCCCTGGCCAGGGCGTCCCCCGCGATCTCGTAGTTGACCGAGTACCCCTTCGCGGCGATCTTCTCGACGAGCTTGAGGTACTGCTCCCTGCTCCCCCTCGAGACCCACGTGTAGTGCCCCAGGAGCATGTCGTAGAGGGCCTCCCTGGCGATGCTGCCGAGCCTGGCACCCTCCCCCCGGTAGAACTCCACAGCCTCCCTACTCGCTGTGGTGTAGAGGGCCTCGCCCACGAGCGCTGGGTGGTAGGGAACTACGTGCGAGACGACTATGAAGTCGAGGTCCAGCTCCACGGCCTTCTCGGCGAGCCTCGGGAGCATCCTGTAGTTGCTGCGCATGAGGACGATGGAGACGCCGAGCCTGGCGCCGTAGTCCCTCTTGATGGCGGCTGACGCCCTCAGGTTGCCCAGCACGTCGTAGCTGGAGGAGCCGACCCTGATCCTCGAGAGGAGCCCCACCTCCGGGGCATCCACGCTGAAGGCCACCTCGTCCAGCCCAGCGTCGAAGACCCTCCTGGCCACCTGGGGTGTCATTAGGGTCCCGTTGGTCACGGTCAGCAGGTACGCCGAGTCGCCCAGGGCCTCCCTGGCGTACTTGACGAGCTCCGGGAACCCCGGGTGGTGGAGCGGCTCGCCGAAGCCGTAGAGCGCAGCCCTCCTCACCCTGCCCGAGGCCTCGTCGAAGACCTTCCTGAACAGCGCCGGGTCCATGTGCGCGAACCTCTGGTTCCTCCAGGTCCTCCGGACGCACATCACGCAGGAGAGGTTGCACTCGTTCGTGACCTCTACCTGCAGCGCCTCTGGGAAGGGCAAGCCCGCTCGGACCCCCTTGACAGCAGCTCTATTTATGCTTGCGGCGGGCGGGAAAGCCTTTTAAAAGCTGGGCTGAACCCCGCACCCCGAGAGGCTTGCTGCTGAGGGATCAGCTCTCCAGGCTGTACAGGAGCATCGGCGAGCAGCACCCCGTGCGCAGGGTCCTAGACGTGGGGGCGGGCGCCGGCGAGAACCTCCGAGCGCTCCTGGGCGCCCTCCCGGAGGCCGCCATCTGCGCGGTGGACGTAGACCTCGGCGCCTTGAGAGAGCTGGGCTCCCTGCTCCGGGGCGCGCAGGCAAGGCTCGACCTCTTGCTGGCGGACGCGAGGATGCTGCCACTCCGGGATAGCTCCTTCGAACTGGTGGCCAGCCTGGCGGCCTTCCACCACGTGGGCGAGGTGGAGTGCGCGCTCGGGGAGGCGAGGAGGGTTCTGCGGGAGGGCGGCTACCTCGTCGTGGCGGAGTGGACGCCTGGCTCGAGGCTCAGCCCGCACCCACCCGACACCGCCCGCCGCACGCTGGAGGACCTCAGGAACGCGCTGCCAAGGCTGCTCAGGCTCGCCGACTTGAGGGTTTTCCGCGACTACATCCTGGTAGCGGCGAGGAAAGAGGGGTGAGCCTGTCGGCCGCGCCCACGCAGCTCACATGGTCGCGGGTGCGGAATCCTCATCGCCCTTTCCTCTGGTGGCGCGCCAAAAGCAAGGCATATAGCACCGCCTCGGCTGCTGAGTGGTGATGGAGGTTAAAGTTGCCATTAAGCGCATCGACAACCAGGGTAGGATAGTGCTGCCACTCAGCTTCCGGAGGAGGTTGAAGCGGGGCGCAGTGCTGGTGGTGGAGAGGGAGGACAGGCTCGAGATCTACCCGGTGGACGCCGAGCTCAGCGAGTACTTCGACGCTGTGGAGGTGGACGTGGAACACTTCGAGGACTACCATGAGCTCAGGAGGGAGCTGCGTGAGGTTCATAGACGCTAACGTTTTCGTGTACGCGGTTCTCAAGCCGAGAAGGCCCCTCACGGAGAAGGAGAGGATCTTGAAGGAGCGGGCCAAGGGGATACTGTCCAGGGTGGACGAGGGGGAGCGGGTTCTCACAACAGTTGTCCACCTGAGCGAGGTTGCGAACGTCCTAGAGGATGTCGCCGGGGCTGCTTTTGCCGCGCGCTTCATCCAAGACCTCCTGGCGAAGGAGAACGTGGTCGTGGAGCCCGTCAGCGCCGGGGATTACCTGGAGAGCGCCGTGCTAGCTGGAGAGAGGGGTGTGAGTGTGAACGACGCGCTGGCGTACCTGGTGATGGTGAGGAGGGGGGTCAGGGAGGTGTACACCTTCGACAGGCACTTCGAGAGGCTGGACGTGGTGGTCGTGACCGAGTAGCACGCCCGCGCGGGGTAGCTTTTTAATAGCCGCTCTGCGCGGTTGCTTATCTGTGACCTCGCTGCTCAGGGTCGGGTACCTCGGGTTCAGCAGCGGCGCGCCGCTCGTGGTCGTGGACGACGATGCTGCAGCGGCGCTAGGCGTGAGGGCTCACGACCGGCTGCTCGTCAGGCGGGACGGGAGGGAGGTGGTGGCGCTCGTCAACGTGGCTCGCCACCTGCCCCCAGGCACGGTGCTGGTCAACGAGGAGGTGGTCTCGGCGTTGGGCGTCGAGGAGGGGGAGGTGGTCGAGGTCTCGCCCGCCCCGCCGCCCAGGTCCTCGCGCTACATACGCGAGTTCGTGCTCGGCTCCTGGCTTGGGCCCGACGAGATCCGCGCTATCGTCGAGGACGTGGTCAGGGACCGGCTGAGCGACGTGGAGCTGGCGGCGCTGGTGGTCGCCGCGGCGAGGAGGGGGCTGAGCGTCGAGGAGGCATACCACTTCTCGAGGGCTATGGTGGAGACTGGTGAGAGGCTGGAGCTGGGCGTGAAGCCCATCGTGGACAAGCACTCCATAGGCGGTGTGCCAGGCGACAAGACCACGCTGCTCGCAGTCCCCATGCTCGCTGCGCTCGGCTACTACATACCCAAGACGAGCTCCCGCGCGATCACCAGCCCCGCGGGGACCGCGGACAGGGCCGAGGTGCTGATGCCGGTGAACCTCTCCCTCGAGGAGATCAGGAGGGTGGTGCTGAAGACTGGTGGCTGCATCGCGTGGGGCGGGGCGCTGCGCCTCGCGCCAGCGGACGACAAGATAATCCGCGTGGAGCACCCCCTCTCGATCGACCCGTTCCTTGTACCCTCCATCATGGCCAAGAAGGCGGCTGTGGGGGCCACGCACGTAGTCCTCGACATACCCGTGGGGAGGGGGGCCAAGGTGGCCACGGTTAGGGAGGCGGAGCAGCTGGCCAGGATGTTCATCGAGGTGGGCAGGAGGCTGGGGATGCGCATTGCGTGCGCCGCGACCTTCGGGGACCAGCCCGTCGGCTACGCCGCCGGCCCCGCGCTGGAGGCTCGCGAGGCCCTGCGCGCCCTGCAGGGCTCGGGGCCCCAGGACCTCGTCGACAAGGCTGCCAGCCTCGTCGGGCTCCTCCTCGAGCTGCTCGGCGTCAGCGGCGGCAAGGCCATTGCGCTGGAGGTTCTGAGGAGCGGCAAGGCGCTGGCCAAGATGCGCGAGATCATCGCGGAGCAGGGAGGAGACCCCGGCGTCAGGCCCGAGGACATCCCGGTGGGGGATAAGAGGCTCACGGTGAGGGCGGAGCGCGACGGCGCGGTGGCCTGGATCAACAACGCCGCGGTGGCCACGGTTGCGAGGCTGGCGGGGGCGCCCAAGGACAAGGGCGCGGGCGTGGAGCTCCACGTGAAGCTCGGCGACCCCGTCAGGGAGGGAGACCCCCTCTTCACGGTCTACAGCGAGCACTCCGCGAAGCTACAGGCGGCGGAGGAGTTCATAGCGTCCACGACAGTCGTCCAGGTGAGCAGGCTGGGCTCTGAGATGCTCATGAAGAGCATCGTGGAGCCCCTGCTCCCCGTAGAGCTCGCCCTCGCGGAGCGCTAGAGCAGAGGAAGCTGGAAGAGAATCAGGCACAAGCGGTGGGAGAAAAAGCTGGGGGAAGTTCGAGCTTACTCGACCTTTATCCGCAGGCCTTTGGCCTTCTTCTCCTTCTCCGCCTTCTCGATGGTTATCGTCAGGACGCCGTTCTTGTAGGTGGCCTTCGCGGTCTCGGGCTTAACCCTGCAGGGCAGCGTCACGGTCTTGCGGTACTTGCGGTCACCCCTCTCGGCGGACACCACGACCTCGTTCTCCGTTGCCTCGACGTTGATGTCCTCCTTCTCCACGCCCGGCATGTCCATGACGATCCTGACCACGTCCTCCTCCTCTATCACGTCCGTGAAGGGCTCGACAGCCTCGCTGATCCGCGGCCTGATGCCCGGCCTGATGTTGCCCCACTCCCTGACGCGCGGCACGCCGTCCGGGCCTATGGTGATCGAAAAGCCGTAGTAGTATGGGCCGATCACTCTCCCCTCTCTCTCCCTGAAGGCGCCGAAGCTCTCCCTTATCATCTCGTCGATCATCTTGTCCATCTCCTCGAAGAGCTTCCTCGTTCGCCTGAACCACTCCTCAAACTCCGACATGCCTATCGGGGTAAAGCTCGCGGAGCGCTAAAATAAGCTTTCCCATGCTGCTAGCGGCCCCCTTACCTCCAGGAGTACTTGAGCTTCACCTTCCCCGTCATCTCTAGGACAGTCAGCATCGCCAGTATCAGCTCGCGCGCAACAACCTTCTGCAGGCTCTGCTCGAGGAGCCCCGTCTCCCGCGCGAGTGCTCCCAGCACCTCCCTGTCGAGCGCCTCCTCCACCCTCGGGGAGAGCCTCGAGATCAATGCCTCGAGGCTCAGCCTCTCCTCGCACAGCCTGTCAACCTCCCTCCAGAGCCACGAGAAGTCCTGCTCCGAGCCCCGCAGAGCCCTGTAGAGCTCGAAGTACCTCCTCATGAACCTGAACTCGCGCTCCTCCATCCAAGTGCTGAGCGCGGCGGGCTGGCTAATATCGCTTGGCGCGCTAGCCCTCCCTAACCAGGACGAAGGCCGGCGGGGCTATCCTCTCGCTCTTGCACCTGGGGCACCTGCTCGGGATCCTCGCGGTCTCCAGGTCCTTGAAGACGTAGCCGCAGCTACGGCACACCGGCGGGCGCATCAGCAGGTGGGCGCTGCCCCCCGTCGCCCTCCTGATCGTCTTCGCCACGTGGTTGATGTCCTCCAGCAGGCGCTTAGCATCCCTCTCCCCCAGCGAGAGCATCGAGAG
>Ga0080004_1129735_pt1 | contig 13241 bp, 13 predicted proteins | sample WasSprMetagenome_FD_69207 | JGI IMG/M metagenome (GOLD analysis project Ga0080004, IMG submission 69207) | Sulfidic aquatic microbial communities from Washburn Spring, Yellowstone National Park, USA - WS (SPADES assembly) (version 2) | ecosystem: Environmental > Aquatic > Thermal springs > Hot... | reverse complement strand
ATGATCCAGGTCTAGCTTCTACAGGCGTAGTCAGCTTAGCTAGGACTCTAGGTAGAAGCTCTACTCCATCATAATATATCTTCGAGATTATCGGTATGATTATATTGCATATGCATGATGTTGCTGAGCCGATGTGTCCTGTTATGAGGAATACTGGTTTAGCATCTACTTTATATACACCTGAAACCTTCCCAGAGCTCAATGTCGTTCCATGGAATATTACTTCACCTATCTTCTCTACACCTATGCCTGTATAGTCTCTCACACCTCTAGCTGCTCTACTGATTAACGCTAAAGCATCATAGTATCTGATATTCTTTGAGATGAATCCAGCTATCTTATCCGGGTCATCTCATTGAGGAACTCCATTGAAGTTTCGAAGATGCTTATCCTAGTTGATATATTATGATAAGTCTTGATTAAGTTGGAAGAAAAGAAGCTTAAAGAAGCGCATAAACTCTACAGTACATGTATGGAAAGTAGTCTAGATCCGGGTTTACTAATACATTAATCTAACCTCCAAATATATCTATTAGAAATAACTATCAAGGACAACTATAACTAATTTAATGTATCGTGGAGGTAGTAGAAATGAGTAGAAAGTACATCCCGGTTGGGATAGCTGGTTCGAGTGATAGAGAGTTACTAGAGAATGCTGTTAGGAAGGCGAGGAGATTTGCTCAGAGGTTGGCTGAGTATAAAAATGAGGTTAAGCTGTTAAGCGGAGGAGATGGTGGATTAATGAAGATAGTATGTAAAGAATTTGTTGAGCATGGTGGAGAGACAATAGGCTTCATACCTGTAGAAGATGAAGGGAGGAAGCCTGGAGACCCGAGATACAATCCATACAATACTATAAGGATACTTACGGGTGTAACATTCCAGACTAGGAGCATAATGCTTGTCCGCAGTAGCTATTCATTCGTAGTCCTTGGTGGTGGAGCAGGAACAATAATAGAAGCGTATCTCGCATATTTATATGCTATACCTCTCATAATCTTGACTGGGACGGGGTACCCGTCTGATGACCTTGAGAAAATATGTAGTGAGGGCTATTTAGATCATAGGAGGATAATTAAGGTCTACTTTACAGGAGAACCTGAAGAAGCTGCTGACCTTTCTTATAAATTAGGTTCTGAGAAGTCTAGACTCATTAATGCTTAAGCTGATAGTATGCTCCCGCAATTGCGAGAACTATTATTATTATGAGGGAGATCGCCATCCCCAATGATATGAATATGTTTATAGAGTAGCAGACGAGGATTGCGCCGAGTACTGCTGTCCCAATTGAAAGTAGCTTATTGAAGAGTATTAATACTACTGCGAAGGCTATTACTGCTATTATTAATGGAAGCATCCAGTCTTGGAAATAAAGGTTAACAAATCTATAAGTTAAGTATCCTGCTATTACTGCTCCAAGGAGGTGGATTAAAGCTATCGCTAGTACTCCGGATATTACGAAGCCTAGAAGTGCTATTATGTAGTTAAATGGCTCACTTATCTTAAGCCACGGGATTATATATTCGTAGATTAAGATTGCTCCAACTATCCCCCCAACTATGAATGTAATTATCTTTACAAGCTTCCTCCCATAGAAGACTAGTATGAGACCGAGTATTAAGAAGATTATAGCTAAAAGAGATTCTATAGATTGAAGGTTTACATTCAACTGTAGAATCATCACAGGATCACAACTGTTCTCACTAAATAAGTTTTCTTCTTATATACTCTATAATCTTGTGGACTGCATTATCAGTCTTAGCTTTTCCTCCAAGATCTGGTGTCAGAGTATCTCCATCTTCAAGGATTTTTTCAACTGCTTCTCTTATTTCTCTTGATGCATCCATGAATTCTCTCTTCCCCTTATTATATGATAACCATTCAAGCATCATTGATCCTGTGAGAACTTGACCAAGTGGATTAGCATATTCAGGATTTATGTCTGGTGCAGACCCGTGAACAGGCTCAAACAATCCATACCCTTCACTAATATTTGCCGAGCACGTTAAGCCTATAGATCCGATTAATCCAGCAGCTTCATCGCTTAAAATGTCTCCGAACATGTTTGGTGTTAATAGTATATCAAACCTTTCTGGATTTACAATTAATTGGTAGGCTGCATTATCTACATACATATCCTCAACATCAATGTTATCATACTTTCTTCCAACTTCCACTGCAATATCCTTAAAGTAGAGGTAGCTTCTCAAAACATTTCCTTTATGGACTATCGTAACCTTTTTTCTTCTTCTTAGAGCTAGGTCGAAAGCTATCTTAGCTATCCTCTCCGTTCTCTTCCTAGTTATAACTAGTAATGCTACTGCATGGTCTGGTCCAAGATCTTCTACTCCACGATACAGGTCTTCAGTATTCTCTCTAACAATCACCAAGTCTATGTTTTTCCAAAAACTCTTAATACCTCTAAAAGTTTTGAATGGACGTATATTTGCATAAAGGTCTAGATACTGTCTCAGATATACTATTACATCTCTGGCTGTTTCACCTACTGGTCCCTTAAGGCACGCGTCCGAGTTAATAATCTCCTCAAGAGAAGATTTTGGTAGTGCTTCTCCAAATTCTCTTAAAGCATTGTCTCCCGCAGGTGCATCAATAAACTCTAGGTTGAGATTATATAGGTCTGATACTTCCTCAAGTATTCTAAGAGTTGCGTTAACTATTTTTGGGCCGATACCATCACCATGTATAACACTAATTCTCACCAATTTGAACCCGTAAGTCCATCCAAATATGCAAGTTATATCTATTTTTCAGACCAAACTTATTGTCTCATTTCCAATATAATGAGTGCTTAAACTTCTCGCCTAAAGATTTAAATAGTATTGAAGGCAGAATTCTACCAACCAGTGTGTGGTGAGAATATTGCTCCAAATTCGATATTCCTAACTACCTCAAAGAGTTCAATTGATACCATAATAGAAGTAGTTATCTTCTTTTACGTTATTTTGCTCATTATCCTCCTCTAGGTGATCTATATGGCTTGGAGAAGCATTATCTCCAAAGAATATATTCTCCCTGAAAGAGTCCAGATCTTTGATACAACTCTTAGAGATGGTGAGCAAACACCTGGAGTAGCATTAACCAAAGATAACAAGATAGAGATTGCGAAAGCTCTTGATGAATTAGGCGTAGATGTAATCGAGTTAGGATTTCCAACAGTCTCTAAAGGTGAAGAGGAAGCTATAAAAGAGATTGCAAAAGAAAATCTAAATTCAAAAACATGTGTTTTAGCTCGTGCCAACAAACTAGATATCGATGAAGCAATTGAATGTGAAGTGGACTGGGTACATGTTTTCATCGCTACATCGGATATACACTTAAAGCATAAGTTAAAAATGAGTAGAGAAGAAGCAATTGAAAAAGCTACCAGAATGGTGGAATATGCTAAAGACCATAATGTAACAGTCCATTTCTCAGCTGAAGATGCCACCAGAACAGATCTCTCCTACTTGGTTAGAGTGTTTAAAGCAGTTGAAGAAGCAGGTGCAGACAGTATTGATATTCCAGATACAGTTGGATTCGCTGTTCCTTCTGTCATCAGGATGATAGTCTCCACAGTTAAGAAGAGTCTAAAGGCTCCTATTGCAATACATTGTCACGACGATATGGGTTTAGCCGTGGCAAACTCTTTAACAGCTATTGAGTCTGGTGCAGAAATAATACATGCAACAATAAACGGTATAGGTGAGAGGGCAGGTAATGCTTCACTAGAAGAAGTCGTGGTAGCATTATACGCGCTATATGGAGTTAAAACAAACGTTAAGCTTGAAAAAATATATGGAGTCTCAAGGCTTGTTGAAAAATTAACCGGAGTTATCGTTCCAAAGAATAAAGCTATAGTTGGTGAGAATGCTTTTAGCCATGAGAGTGGGATACATGTTCACGGAGTCATATCATCATCTCAAACATATGAGCCGATAGAACCCGAGAGAGTAGGTAGAAAGAGGAAGATAATATTAGGTAAACACTCAGGAAAACATTCAGTCATAGAGCTAGCTAGACGGTTCGGAGTTAGACTAAATGATGACCAAGCAGAAATAATTCTGAGAGAGATAAAGAATAGAGGAGACTTAGGGCATAAAATCAACGAGATACAATTTCTAGAGATGTTGATGAGTGTTACCAATAGATGCAATATCGATAGGAGAGCAGTCATTAAGAATATATGTTTACATTCTACGGAGGCCGGCACGATCGCATTAGTATACCTAAATATCTTAGGGGAAGACTATGTCTTAACAGGTTTTGGAAGGAATGAAATAGAAGCTTTAACGAACATTTACCATACATCGTTGGAGAGAACCTCTAGATCAAGTTTAAGTGATTACAGAGTCTGGTTAGCTCCAAGCATGAAGTCAGTATCTGAATCTGAGGCAATACTGTGTACAAACAATAATGAGGAAGTTGTTGGGAAAGGCATTCATCATTCTCACTCTATAGCTTTTGCACAAGCATTGATTAATGCTTTAAATCAATTACTTGAAAGGGAGGAGGTAAAAAATGATTGAGGTCTCTGGTGCTAAAGTATTGGTTGAGACATTAAGGAAGATTAAAGTTGAGGTAATCTTCGGAATCCCAGGAGGAGCTATAATGCCAGTTTATGATGAATTAAGAAATTCAGGGATAAGACATATCTTAACTAGACATGAACAGCATGCAGCCCATATGGCTGATGGATACGCTAGAGCAATTAAGAAACCCGGAGTATGCATGGCTACCTCGGGACCAGGCTCGACAAACCTGGTAACAGGGATTGCGAATGCTTACCTGGATTCATCTCCTATCGTGGCTTTCACAGGTCAGGTAGCTACACCTGTAATGGGGAGGGGGGCGTTCCAAGAAACAGACATTGTTGGGTTAACAACACCAATTACTAAATGGAGCTATCAAGTAAGGTCTGTAAGTGAGATACAGAATGCTGTGGTGACAGCTTTCAAAGTAGCTATAATGGGAAGACCAGGCCCAGTAGTCATAGATCTCCCCAGAGATATCCAAGTAGGATCTGGACAAGTAGACCTTGAGAAGAATTCTATGCTAGTAAAGATTGTTTCTCCCCCGCCACCTGACCCTCTTATAGTTAAGAAGATTGTTCAAGAATTGCTTCAATCTGAGAGACCAGTAATATTGGCTGGTGGAGGCGTTAAATGGGCTAGAGCTGAAAAGCTTCTAATACGGTTAGCTGAGACACTGCTTATACCTGTTGCAACTACTTTTATGGGTAAAGGTGTGATACCTGAAACACATCCATTATCTTTAAGATGCGTAGGTATGCATGGAAACCCAGTAGCTCATGAAGCTATAGCGAACTCAGACTTGATATTAATTATCGGAGCAAGATTATCAGATAGAACAACATGTAAAGTTGATGAATTCGGTCAACAAGCAAAGATAATACATATAGACGTTGATCCTTCAGAGATAGGGAAGAATAAAGAAGTTTATCTTGGATTAGTAGCTTCAGCTGATGAAGCTATTGAAGCAATCCTTGAAGCCTTACCTAAAGTCCTTGCTAAAGAGGATAAGAATACATGGATAGATAAAATAAGTGAGATTAAGGGTAAGTGGGAAGACGTAATAGGTGAAAATGGAGTCATCAGTAGGTCTGAGATAGCCTTATTGTTTAAAGCTTTGAGGAGGGCTGCACCTCCAAATACTATTGTAACTACTGAGGTTGGTCAGAATCAAATGTGGTCGTCACTATTCTGGACAATACTCGAGCCAGACACATTCATTACATCTGGAGGTCTTGGAACAATGGGCTTCGGGTTCCCAGCTGCTATAGGTGCGAAAGTAGCGAGACCAGAATGCCCTGTGATAGATATAGCGGGTGATGGAAGCTTCCTCATGAATGAGAATAATCTAGCTGTAGTAGCTACAGAAAATATACCTGTTATCGTAGTTATACTTGATAATAGAATGCTTGGCATGGTTGCTCAGTGGCAGAGAATCTTCTACAATAGAAGATACATGGCCGTCCAGTTTGCAGAGACGCCTGACTTTGTTAGGCTCGCAGAAGCATATGGTGTAGAAGGTGTAGGAGCTGAAACCCCTGAAGAAGTTGAGAAAGCAGTCTCTAATGCGATTAGAGACAATACCCCTCTAGTAGTTGATGTGATAATTGACCCAGAAGCTGATGTCCTACCCTTCGTACCTCCAGGTAGAAGCTATAAGGATATAATAATTCCAGGAGGGTATCCTAGGAAATGAGCGGGGAAATCTTTGAAAAGAGATTTCTTATTTGGGGGTTAGTAATAGATCAACCTAATATAATTGAGAAGATCGCTGGTACGGTGAGGCGTTCGCCTAAACTATTCAAGCTTGTTAGACTATATTATGGTTCAACTGGGGAGGATGGTAAAGCATTATTCTACGTTGAGATAAAATCTAATGAGAAGAACGCTCAGAGACTCGCTACGATCTATGAAAACTATGTTGAGGTCCTCAAGGTTTGGTGGAAGGAACTAGATAGAGAAGAGATTTATAGTGGTACGATGGGGTAGATTATAATGGCGAAGATATGGAGAGATAATGAAATAGATATGAGTGTCTTAGATGATAAAGTTATCGCAGTAATCGGGTACGGTAGTCAAGGTAGAGCTCAAGCTCTCAACATGAAAGATTCAGGTCTGAACATTATAGTTGGATTGAGACAGGGAGGAGAATCATGGAGAAAAGCATTACAAGATAACGTTAGGGTTAAGAGTATAGAAGAGGCAGCAGAAGAAGCAGACATAATACATCTCCTTATACCGGATACTGAGCAGCCAAAAGTCTACAAAGAGTCTATTAAACCATACATGAAGCCTGGGAAAGCACTTGGATTCTCGCATGGATACAATTTCCACTTCAAGCTTATAGATCCACCAAGCGGGGTAGATGTCATTATGATTGCACCTAAGGGGCCAGGTCCAATACTACGTGAAATGTATCTGAAGGGTGACGGGGTTCCTGCATTAGTTGCTGTTGGAAGAGACTTCTCTGGAAAAGCCTTAGAGAAAGCATTAGCTATAGCGAAAGCAATAGGTGCAGCTAGAAGAGGAGTGATAGAGACAACTTTCCAAGAAGAAACAGAAACAGACCTTCTAGGAGAACAAGCTGTCCTGGTTGGTGGTGTAATGGAGTTGATAAAGAAGGGTTTCGAAGTACTTATAGAGAGTGGGTATCAGCCTGAACTAGCATATTTCGAAGTCTGTAATGAGCTAAAGCTGATAGTAGACTTAATATATAGAGGTGGATTAATGGAGATGCTTAAATCTGTATCAGATACCGCTAAGTATGGTGGATTAATAGTCGGTCCACAGATAGTTGATGAACATGTTAAACAGAATATGTTGAGGGCGCTCAAGATGATTAAAGACGGAACCTTCGAGAGGATGTGGACAGGAAATCCAAGAGCTAGAGAAATCTTAAGAGAGAAGATGGATGAAGTCTCAAATCATCCTCTCGAAGTAGTTGGAAGACAGGTTAGAAGACTGTTAGAGGGCAGGTAAATTCATCCTACCCTATATCATCCATCTTTTTAGTAGGAGAATCCTAGAACTTATCAATCCTAGACTGTTGTTCGCTTCCATCCTCCTTATACTTAGCGTTTATCAATTCGTATATCTTTAAGCTCTTCTCAGCAGGTATCTTACCTGCTGTTGACAAAACGTTTGGTTCAGCATTGAATACTTCTCTTAAGCTTCCAAGAGTTTTTAGTAATCTCTTAGCGGTCGTGGGTCCCACTCCTGGAAGAGATGTTAAGACAAAGATCTGTAATTCATTTAGTGCTGCTTTCTTCTTCCTAGGTTTAACCCATACGTCTTCTTCTTTTCCTCTCTTCCTCTTAGATATTACAGTTATTAATGTAGCGGTTTCTTCAGGAGAATTTGTAAAGAAAACGGTCTGCTTGAAATCATATGTTAAACTTGCTAATGCTCCCCAGAAAGCATTTACATTCTCAAAATACATTAAACCATTCTTAATATCTCCCTCGATTATGAATGTCGGGTTATTGGATGCTTTAGAGAGGTTTAATGCTTGTTCAAACAATCTACCATCAAGGATTGAGGATATAAAATCATTAACTGTCTTCCTCTCAATCAATATATCTCCGGGCAGAGCATAATCCCCAACTTCAAGCATATCAAACCTAACACTTAGACCATGTTTTATCAATAAAGAAGGGACCGCAGACTTCTCCTCTCTTCTATCAACTATAACTATACCAGGCTTAAGGACTCTCAATTCCTTCAAGACTCTAACCTAAGAATACTCCAATACAATCTAATATATTCTCTTGTTTGAAGACATCTGTATTTTCTAACTGAAGGCGAAGGAGAAAATCCGGAATAACAAGAATTAAGGCATAAAGCATCAAAATTAAAAATAATTGGGGGAGGGCTGGTTTGGTAGCTCTAGCCACCACTAAATATATTAACCGGTTAGGGTATATTGATTCTTGAAAAGTATCTAACATAAATTGCCACAGTAAATAGTATAATTGAGGCTGATAGTGTTATCCAGTCTTTAGCTGTCATTTTTAGTTCTTTAAGGTATGTTCTATTCTTTTTTGCTCCAAAGCACTTTACTTCTATTGCTTCTGCCAGTTCATATGATCTTCTTAAGACGTTAACCATTAATGGAACAAGTATCGGGATGTATCTTCTCAACCTAGTTATTATGTTTCCCTTCTCGAGCTCTAGCCCTCTACTTTTCTGTGCGTCTACTATTGATTGGAGTTCTTCTGCAAGTATTGGCGTAAATCTAATAGCTGAGATAAATGCGAAAGTATACATGTAGGGTACCTTCATTTTTGTTAAAGCCATTCCAAGCTCTTCAGGGGTTGTTGTCAGGAAGAAGATTGAGAATGATGCTAGGAAGGCTACGAGCCTGTAAGCTAATTGGAGAGATTCATATATGCTCTGGAAGCTGAGGAGTTGACCAGGCATAGAGAGTTTGAATAAGAAGTTTGCTATGAAGACGAGGATTATTAGTGGAGCTGCTCCATAAACTGTTCTAGCCCATCTACTAAAAACTTTCGCTACTATCGATAGTAAAGCCTCGATAACCATCACTATGGTTATTATTGTTACTTCTAGATACAATGCTGCAGTGGCCATGAGTAGAAGGGATATCACTAGCTTAACCCTAGGATCAAGTTTATGGATTACAGTCTTTCCAGGATAAAATTGGAGGCCTCTAAGAATAGTTGACAAGGTGCCCCACTCTTCTTGCAATTTCGTTAGCTACTTCTTCAGGTCTAGCTAGCTTAGGCTTCAATCCCAAGAAATCGAGCTTAGATGTTAATGAGACTATCTGGGGGGGTAGTAATCTACATTCCTGGAGTATGGGGATATCGGTTAAAACTTCTTCGGATGAGCCATCTCTAACTATTCTACCTTTACTCATCAATATTATTCTTGGTTTAAGTTCTGCGATAAACTCAACATCATGTGAAGATATGATTATTGTCTTACCCTGCTGGTTGGCCTGTCTTATGATCTGTATCATCTTCTCTTTCTGGAGTATATCTTGGCCTACTGTAGGTTCATCCAAAGCAACAATATCTGGAGACCATGCAAGAATTATCGCTAGAGCTAGCCTCTTCTTCTCTCCCCCACTAAGTAGGAAGGGTGACTTCTCTCTATATTCTTCAAGCTCCATGAATTTCAGGGCCCAGTCAACCCTCTTCTTTATAACATCTCCTGGGAAGCGGAAATTGTTTAAGGCAAACGCTATTTCTTCTTGGATTGTTGGAGAGAAAAACATATCTTCAGCATTCTGGAAAACTATTCCAACCTTCCTTGAGAGGGAGGCCACTGTTGAGCGTCTAGTGTCTACCCCATCTATACGGACTCTCCCAGATGTAGGCTTCAGTAATCCATTTAAGTGTTTTAACAATGTTGTCTTGCCTGCACCATTCTCACCCATTAAGGCGACCACCTCTCCAGAATTTACTTCGAGATTAATTCCATTTAGTGCTTTGAAGCCGTTAGGGTAGACATATTCTACGTTCTCGAAAACTATCATTTTTTCTCCCACCGACTTATAATATCGACGAATTCTTCAACCGAGAGGGGTGTCCATGGAATAAGAGAGTTGTTCAAGGTTTTCTTCAAATGCGTTACAACTTTAACTATTCTTGGGACTGATACTCCATAAGGTATTACATCGTATTTCTCCAATATCTCTCTAGGGTTACCGTCTAGAACTATTCTTCCATTATCTATTATGATTATGCGTGATGCGTATGGTAGGAGCATTTCGAGGCGGTGCTCTGCGATAAGTATGGTTATTCTATGTTTTTGATTTAAGCCGATTATTGCATCAATTAATTGTTTAGCTGAGAATGGGTCTAGAGAGCTTGTAGGTTCATCTAGCAAGAGTGTCTTTGGATGCATGGCTAGGATGGACGCTATTGCAACCTTCTGTTTCTGACCTCCCGATAACTCTAATGTAGACTTATCTCTTAGCTCTTCTATACCCATAATTTTCAAAGCTTGGTCAACCCTCTCCTTGATTTCATCTCTAGGAAATGATAGATTTTCTAAAGCAAATGCTATATCAGCTTCTACCGTTAAAGCAAATAATTGGTTATCAGGGTTCTGGAAGACCATACCAGCATACTGGGATAGAATGTATGGTGGATGCCGGCGAGTGTCAAGACCGCATACTTCTACTTTTCCAATCATTTCACCATCGTAGAAATGTGGTATCAAGCCATTAAAACATCTTAAGAGAGTTGATTTACCACATCCACTCCTACCTGCAAGTACAACAAACTCACCCTCATTTATCTCTAGATCAACTTCTCTCAATGCCCATTCACTGCTACCAACATACTTAAACCATAGGTTACTAGTCTTTACAGCTATCAGACCCCCAACACCTCAGGCTTAACATTTAACCTACCTGCTAATTCACCTATGAAGCAATTAGCTAGTTCTCCTGCAGTTGTTTTACATTCGAGATGAGCAGCCGAGGTATGACCACCTCCATGCCCTCCCAGCTTAACCCCTAATCTTTCAGCTAAATCTACACCTACGTTTATCTTAGTTTTTTCTACAAATTCTTGGGATGCACGTATCGAGGCTGCCACCCTTGATTTATCTACCTCACCTATAGCTATCGCAAGATGTGCGCCAAGATTAATAAGAGAACGAGCTACAGAGCTCTGAAATCCTCCGACAATTGTAACCACTACTAACCAGTCTCTAAATCTGTAGATCTCCATTCTTGCTGCTCCTTTTAATCTTGCAATCCTCTCTGAAATATCTATCCTTTGCTCTAGTTTAGCTAAGACATTACTTAAACTAACTCCTTTATCGATGAGCCTACATATCTTATGGGAGGTCTGTGAGTCTGCTATTGAAAGCCTTGCAGTGTCATAATACATACCTAATAGTATTGCTTCTGCTTCAAGTAGACCCAGCTGGAAGCCAACGTATTCAGCTAAATCATAGATAATCTCTGAGGTAGATTGGTAGTGCTCACTAGAATATACTTTGGCTGTGGGGGGATAGCGGTTAATAGTGTTTGAGTGGTGGTCTATAACAATAACCTGCTTATCCCCCCCAGCGATAACCTCAGAGTATTCATTCAATTGCTCAGGGGAGCCGACATCAACTACTATATATGTATCCGCATCCCTAACATCATGGATAACCTCAATCTCGAAATATTCTACTAGAGCTTTAGTGTGCGCTGTGGGAGAATCTGGAACACTTATCCATACATTATTAACATTAAAGGTTTCCATCAATATTTTCTTCAAACAATATGCTGAGCAGATTGAGTCTGGATCGCCGCCAGCATGGGTCAAGATAATTACTCTTAGGCCACCTAGTAGACTTAATTCTCCACTAAGAAGAGAAACAAATAATTCATTTCTCATTTTCTATGATAACTTCTTTTCTGCAAGTGCTGACTGTATCTCTTTCTGTAATGTATCAAGCTGGCTTCTAGTTCTCTGCTCCTGTTTTTCTAGAATCCTTAATCTTGTCTCCGCAAGCTCCTTCTTCTCATTTAATTCTTGTAGAAGTTTTTCACGAGAAGACTGCACTAATACTGGTCCTACAGCTTTGTATACTATAGCAGCATCCGTAACTCTCTCTAGTTCTTGCAGTGCACTCTTAACTTCAAGTAGCTCCGATTCAAGTCTCTGCCTCTCAACTAAGATGATATTTAGGGTCTGTTGAAGCTGCTGTAACCTTAGAATCTGCTGCTGTAAGCTGGGAGGTATCTCCCCCTCTCTAGCCGCCAATGCTATCTCCCTCCTACAATATTAAAAATAGAGATAATTTAAGACTTCCCCCGAATTAATAGGTAGCCAAGCTTAGAAAAGTTAATGGCCTTGTGGAGCCTGAGTTCAGAGAAGTTACAATTAGTAAGCGTTTAAATCATCACAACTATAGTTAAAACATTAACAATAACGATTAGTATAGACCAATCTACACAATGTAGGGTTTAATCACTTTTACGTGTAAATTTATAGTTTTTGATAATAATTTTAGGATGAAAATGCCATTGAATACTTTTAAAACTCAGCTTAGTGATCAGGTGATCCCCAGAAAAGATTATATAAAAGGATTAGAATAGGTTTCACAAACACCTAAGTGGGGGGAGCTGAATCGATTATATCGAGGTTCTCGATACGACTCTTAGAGACGGGGCACAGACTACAGGTGTATCTTTCACTTTAGAAGAGAAGCTTAAGATTGTTGAAAGGCTGGATGACCTTGGTGTAGATTATATTGAGGGTGGATGGCCAGCTTCTAATCCCAAGGATAGTGAATTCTTTAAGCAGGTTAAGGATTTATCTCTTAAGCATTCCAAGATAGCTGCTTTTGGGAGTACTGCTAGGGTTGGTATACCCATCTATCTTGACCAATCACTAAACTCTATCTTAAAATCAGATGTCTCTGTAGCTGTATTATTTGGGAAGTCATGGTCTCTACATGTTGAGAAGGTCTTAAAATGCAGTTTCGAGGACAATCTGGAACTTGTTTATAATAGTATAAGCTATCTTAGAGAACATGGGTTAAGAGCAATCTTTGATGCAGAACACTTCTTTGATGGTTATCTTGATAATCCTGAGTATGCATTGAAAGTCTTGAAAGCTGCTGAAGAAGCTAAAGCGGAAACGATAGTCCTAGCTGATACGAATGGCGGTAGCACTTTCAACACGATAATGAAGATAGTTCAGGATTTAAAGGGCAAGGTTAAGAGCAGGATTGGGATAC
>Ga0080004_1116304_pt1 | contig 13245 bp, 10 predicted proteins | sample WasSprMetagenome_FD_69207 | JGI IMG/M metagenome (GOLD analysis project Ga0080004, IMG submission 69207) | Sulfidic aquatic microbial communities from Washburn Spring, Yellowstone National Park, USA - WS (SPADES assembly) (version 2) | ecosystem: Environmental > Aquatic > Thermal springs > Hot... | reverse complement strand
CATCAGCAAGCAAAGAATCTGCAACAGTCATCGAGGCTCCTGTATCAACAAGTGCTACAAGCTCTTTACTACTTTTGAAACCCCTTAGCACAACCCTTGCCCTTACATACATAAGTAAAGCACCTCAGCAATGCCTAACCAATAGATACTTACCCTAGCTTATTAAGGTATAGAGAAGCATAGACTTTAAATCTTTCTACTCCCTTATGGGAGTTTCAGTACTACCCTGACTACGAGCAGATGCGCAAAGAGTATGTGTATATCTTTCTACTCCCTTATGGGAGTTTCCGCCACATAGAGACATGGATTCGGGTAGCAGGAAACAACTTTCTACTCCCTTATGGGAGTTTCCGTTGATGTATGCAAAAGGCTGTGCAACAGAGCCATTCACCTTTCTACTCCCTTATGGGAGTTTCGAGCCGGGGACTCTTGAAGCAATCAAGTCTCTTCACGGCGAGCTTCTTTCTACTCCCTTATGGGAGTTTCCGATCCTTGTGCTATTTGAGATTCTTTTAAGCTTATCCTTAAAATCTTTATGAATATCGTAAGAACAATTGTATGAACATCGCATAGCCAAGTAATGAGTGTTCTAATGAGAAAGAATTGACATAAAACACTTGTTCTGATTTCATGTAAAAATTTTATGAATCTTGAGTGTTCTAATGAAATAGAATAGAAACATTGTTGAAGAAAGAGTTGAATAAGGTCAGTGAAACTGTGGTGTTCTTCAGCGTCATGTTTTTGTTTCTGTGGTAATACTTGTTGTTTTTGCCTATGCATAAAAGGTTTTTATTTGCTAGCCTTTTGGTATTTTCTTGTGGTGGAAATGGTGAGTGGTGCTAGTGTTTTGTTTTTGCCTATTTATAGTGTTGTTAGGGTTGTTGGTGTAGAGGCTACTACTAATATTCATGTTGGGTCTGGATCTGGTTTGGTTGCTGATGTTGGTGTTCAGAGGGATGAGTTTGGCTTTCCGTGTATATTGTCATCGAGTTTGAAGGGCTCTTTAAAGACTGCTCTGTTTTATGCCTTTGCATCTATATTTGCTGGGGGTGGTGGAAGTGGTGTTAGTGATCCTATGAAGCTTGCTAGGTATGCTGTATCACTACTGCTTGGTTCAGAACCTGATGAGGGTGAAACCTTTGAGTCTAGCATTGCTGTTCTAGATGCTTATCTTCTTGCTATGCCTGTTAGGAGTTTGAAGGGTGTATATACATACATTACCTCATCCACGCTTTTAGCAAGGTTTAAGGAGAGGCTAGAGATACTAAGGGATTTCACTAACCAGAAGCAGACAGGTAGCTCTGTGAATATCGATAATGCTATTGAAGCCCTTGACAAGGTAATCAACGTCTCTAAGAATATTATTGATGAGGCTCTCTGTATTGGTGACTGCAACAAGGTTACCATTGATACGCAGGGCTCTGTAGAAGCACTTAAGGGTAGGGCTGTAATAGCAGAGGAGTTCATTGTTAAAGTAAGCAACGTAAAGGAAAAGGATGTGCTCAAGCAGGCCTGTGCCCTAAGCGATCTTGAGAACCTCCTAAAGATGCTCATCGCCGATGATATGCCTGTGCTAATTCTTAGTGATGATATGGCTAGAGAGGTTATAGATAGGGGCCTTATCAGGGTTGTCAGGGTAAAGCTAGGCAAGGAATCTAAAACTGTTAGTGAGGGTCCGTGGACAGAGGAGTACGTGCCTAGAAAAACAGTTTTCCACACACTATTCCTATTCAAAGCTTCGCCAATCCCTCATGTAAGGTACGCAGTTAGCAGAGCTGGTTTGAATATCAGTGTAGAGGATATTAATGGCTATGTTAATGCATTGAAAGCGCTAAGGCTTATTGATGATGGTGTAGATACCACCACAAGTTTACCACAGCTTCAGGAAGATATTGCAGGTAAAGTAGCTGAAGTTGTTGAGAGGGTTATTCGGGAGAGGCTAAAGAGCTACATCATTGTTGGTGGTAGGGAGACTATAGGGAAAGGCATTGTAAGGCTACGCATTATCTAGGGGGTTCAGCTGTATGAGTGGAGATATCGACCCCATTAAGGCAGCTTTAGAGGAGTTTGAAGCAACCATTAAAAAGCTTGTTGATAGCTATGGTGGAAATGAGAAGAGTCAACTAGGGTCAAGGGTTAGAACCAGAGCAAGAGATGCTCTCGATATGATAGAGAACTTTGGACTTGTACCAACAATAAGCTTCTTCCTAGCTAACGCAAAGAAGGAAGACGATATCGCTGCATCCTACAACATCTACCTTACGGCAATACTGCGATACATTAAGAGGTTGGTACCAGATCTAGAAATTGATGAGGATGAGGAGGCTAAGGATATCAGCGAACCCCACAAGGTGCTGGAGAAGCTATACTCGGTATCCTGGGTAATAACCCCTCTCCTAAAACGATACATGCTGATGCTGAAGAGGCTATGCGAAGCTACATGGAAGCCTGAGAGAGGAGGCTAAGGCATGGTAGCAGAGGTTAGTAGAGCTAGAAACGATTATGCAGTAGATTACGCAATTATCCAGGAGAAGTTACTTAAGAACCGGAAAGTCATATCCCTAGAGGTAGAGCTTGTATACCCAAGAATTGGAGGGTACAAAGCAGCACCTTGCAGCATAGATCTAAACATGTGTGAACCTCCAAGAGCTACCGAGGTTAAGGGGTTGTGGAGATGGTGGATGAAAGTAGCTCTAGCAACATACCTAGGAAGCTACTCAGTAGCTGAGAAGGAGGTGAGCAAGCTACTTGGCGGAGGAGAGAATAAACACAAGCAATCACCATTCACTATTGTCATGAGGTTAAGTGATGAGGAGAAGAAGAAGCTTCTAGAAGCGTTAGAGAACGCGAAGAAAATCTATAACGCGTTGAACGCTCTCACAAATAAGATTATTGGTGTAGCACAACAGATAATGAGTGAGTTGAAGAACAGGTTAAATGAGACAGCAAAGGACGTTTGCCCTGAGCTTGAGTTCAAACCACAACCACTACTAAGAATTAATGTTTCTGGTTCAGCTAGATTCAGAGCTAATATAGGTAGAGAACTTAGAGATGCTCTTATCAAAGCTGGGGTGATAAGCTCAATCGATGAGTATCCTAAGATCTGCAAAAAACACTCAAAAGGTAAAGGTTATGAATGTAAACTAACATATGAAATCATAAAGCGATTACTAGGCGATAGTGGTATTGACGTCACAGCTATTTATAGGAAACTAGTTGATGAGCTTCCCTTAGCTGAGGTACCTAGATATATGCTGCTGATAATGAAGAGGAAGGGTGAGGAGAGCTCATTACCCTTATGCAGTAACGTAGATCAGCAGAAGCTTGAGGGATTCAGGAAGTATCTAAAGAGGGTTTCTGAAGAGCTTGCATTACCAGATAGGGTTAAGGTGGTAATAGATGTTTACAGGAATAGTAATGTTGATGGTGAGAGGCTGAGGTTTGCTATAGCAACGCTTCTCCTAGCACTTGTACTTGGAGGCTTGGGAGGCATTACTAGGAGAGGTTTTGGATCTATTTTAAGGGTTAGCATAGTTGAGCATCATAGTGATGTGGAGGAGGAGACTAGACTTGTTAAAGAGATATTCAATGCTAGGAATAAAGAAGAGTTAATGCAAAGCATTCAAAAGCTTGTTAATCATTGTAGAGAACTTGCAAAACGTGTTCTCAACATCAACACTGAAAGCGCTGAGCAGGAAGTACCCCTTGTACCAGTACTTACCGAGAATTACTTTGGGCTCAATATTATTGAGTGCAACTGTAAGGATGAGCTAAAGCTTCTTAAAATTATTGGGGATTCGTGCCTGAAGCAGAAGTGGAAGAATAAATGTGGGGAAAAAGTTAAAGCTCGTGGAGGACTCTACCACACATGGATTCTTGGATTACCGAGAGGACAGATAAAAGGTAATGAGGTGAATAGTGGGTATGGCATTGACCAGGGTAAAAAGGTAGATCCGGGACGTAGGGCTTCAGCTATACACCTAAAGATGCTTAGTGTTGGTGATAAGATGTATGTCCTTGTCTACGGTTTCTTAACGAGGGACTGGCTCACAAAAAGAATTGTGCACATAAGTGTGCATGAAAAGGGGGTAAAGGGAAAGGGAAGAGGAGAAACGAAGAAAGAGAAAGAAGTGAGAAATGTTACGGAACTAGATGTAAAGGTAAAGAAGAATTGTGATAAGGAATGTGATCAGTTAAGGCCTCAGCAAGGTAATAAATTCGTTGAGCAGGTGTTTAATGCTACATTCAATTTTGTTTCGTGTATTATAAGGAAGAGTTGTAGTACTGGTGATAAATGTGAGAGGAGGAAACATGAGTAAGGTGCTTAAAGCTGTTGCAGTGCTGAAGCCTGATGAGAGTATAAATCTATGGTCTTACATGACACTGAAAGGCACTAAGATTCTTCTGGAATCGCTTAGTGGAAGTGATGCGCTTGGGGAGTTAAAGAGAGAGCTTCTAGAGCAAATCTCATCAATTAATCTTTCTGAACGTCTTAAGGAGGCTGAGAGGGTTATTAATTGCTGGGCAGAGGCTCTCTCAGCTAATGGCTACCTAGTTAAGGTTGCTGTTGTGGAGGCCGAGTCTAGGGTTGTTGTTGGCACTTCTAGCGGTTTAGGCATGATTCCTTTTGAGGTTGGGCTATCCTTTGACCCTATAATGAATCTGCCTTACATCCCTGGATCAACAATTAAGGGTGCTATTAGGAGTGCGTTTATGGAGCTCCTATCCTCTAACAATTTAGTGAGTAATAGCAGGTGCGTGGATGAGATCACTGATTGGGTGTTTGGCTCTAGCAGACATGAGGGCGTGGGCATTGGTCTTATTGGCTTTACAGATGCTTACCCTGTTAGCCCTGGAAATGGTGGTAGGGTTCTCGAACCCGATGCCATAACACCTCACTACACCTGCACCAGTGATAAGGGGTGTACAGAGTTCGATGCTATGCCTATCCCGATTCAATTCCTAACAATTGCTCCTGGAACAAGATTCAAGTTTCTAGTGTTCTTCAATAATCCGCTGAGGAGTAGAAAACTGGGTACCGTCTCCTCATCAAAGCTTAGCGTGGTTAACAAGGTTGAGTGTGATAAGCTAGACTACATGGTTTACTACGACCATGAAGAGCTCAGCGAAGCCTTAACGAGGTTCGGGCAGCAGAATAGGCTCAACGCTGTTCCGTGGCTTGATAGAGCAGTTCTCTACGCTCTTGCTAAAGGATTGGGTGCGAAAACCTCTGTTGGGTACTCAAGGTTTAGGATAGTTTCTTACACAACATTCAGAGGTGGTGTTGGTGCAACTGAGTGTTGAAGAGATTGCAAAGAGTAAGGTTCTAGCGCTTCTAACACCAGTTGCAAAGATTGCTAATCTAGATCTAGAGCGGCTTCTCGGCGTATCAACAAGCATTAGACTTGACTTGGCTGATGAGCTAGCCCTAACATTTACTCAGCACATCGGGAGGAAGCTCGTGAGCTTACGGAAAGCTGCTGGTATTGATGTTGAGTGGAGAGGCTCTAAGCCAAAGCTAAAGAATCTCCTAGCTCCTGGCCTAGAGGTCGAAGTTGATGTGCCTAGTGCTGAGAGTGTTAGGCAGCTTGTGGAGGAGCTCGTTAGTGTTATCCTATCTGATAGCTCCTGGATTGGAAGGCTTCACCTGCTCTACGCCTTGCTAGAGCCTATGTGGATCACGAGGGACTTGCCTGTACCACCCTCAGACATACTTTTCCCAGATACATTCTCCCCTGTCACCACAATCCATGACTATAGCTACGCCATTACAGCAGCTATTAACTGGCTCACCTCCAGCGATAAGGTTGAGGGGCTACTCATACTTATTGATGTTGCAGGTGTACAGGAGTTCATATCTGCTAGCCGTAAGCTAAGGGATCTCTGGGCATCGAGCTACATAGTCTCGGCACTCCTATGGTACACAATTACTGAGGTTATTGATAGGCTAGGTCCAGACACTGTTGTGATGCCTTCCCTAAGGCTTAACCCCTTCTACCTCTACTGGGTCAAGACAACAATAGCTAATGGCTTACACGCTCAGAAATACGTTGAGGATGCTGAGAGAGTCGCCTATGAGCTTACTGGTCAAGAATTTGAAGAGGTTCTAAGGGTTTATAGGGAGCTCTCTATACCCCCATACCCACTAATACCTGGTAAAGCCCTTCTAATCCTACCACCAGAGCATGTAGTTGCTAATGCTCTTCCACTTAACGGTAGAAGCATTGATGAGTACTTGAGGGAGAGGTTCCGCAATGGCTGGAGGCTCTTATGGAGGGTAGCTAGGGACGTAGCTAAAGAGCTTAGCAAGAGTAGCGTGGTGTGGCTCTTTATAGCTAAAGCCTTTGAGTACTACGATAATGTGCTTCATGAAACAGGCTTTGATGAACCTCCTCTAGAGCTAAGGATAGAGGTTGAGGCTGTTAGAAGTAATGAGCTCTCTAACCTGTGGCGCACATACGATGATGCGTACATCAAGCTAGTTTACAAGTTGCATGCAAGGAAGCTCACATACTCAACTCCATACGCAAGGCTTAAGCTTCGCTCCTGGAGCACACGCATATTTGATTCTGGTAATGGTGTTGGGTTTCCAAAGCAATCATCTAGAGGATTTGATTACTGTACAGTGTGTGGAAAAACTCCAGCACTCATTGTTTTACCAGCTAATGATGATGAGTATAGGAAGCTCGTTGAGGAGGTTATTGGGAGAAGGCTAGGAGATGATGAGCTTAACAGCCTAAAGGAGGTGTTTAGTCCTGGGGAAAGGCTGTGCCCGTGGTGCTTCATTAAGAGAGTTGTGGGGTTAGAGCCAAGGATCCTAAAGCCGCTTTTGCTAGGCATGGGTGTAGACGATGCTAAGGTAGATGATGTTGTGAAGGAGATTACTAGCTATAGAGCAAGCTTCTCAATACCTTCAACAGCTCACATAGCTTCAACTAAGCTCTACGAGGCTCTACCACTACTTAGAATGGAGAATGAGGAGGTGAGGAAAAGGATTATGAGGCTTAGTGAGTGTGTGCCGAGATTCAGTAAGGCTATGCTTAGCAATGTAAGGAGCCTGTGGGTTGTCAGCCAAAGGGTCTCAAAGCCGTTGAGTGAAAAGCTTAGCAGTCTTAGTGGTGTAGATAGCGAGGAGAGGAAAGCCCTCGAAATCCTATTAACCTCCATTCTCGTAGCCGACCCCGAGGACATGTGGTTTGATCCTGAGAGAAGGGGTAAGTGCTTAGAGAGCTTAAGAGGTTTGGACCTGGTAGAGAACCTGCAAAGGTACTACGCATTGATTAGGGTTGATGGGGATAGCGTAGGTAGTGTACTAGCAGGGAAAATATGGTGGTACGCTAAACCTGAGAATGTGGAGTCATCGCACGTTGTTGAGTTTCTTGTAGAGTCCTACTATACACCAAGTAATGAGGTTAAGGAGCTGCTTCAGCAACTCATTGAGGCACTCCTCAATATATCCATAGATTCTGCATCGATTCTTAGAAGCTTTGAGGAGAAGGCAAAGGCTCGAAATATGGATGTTAAGGATTTGATTAATAGCCTTAGCCAGGTGCTGATGGAGGTGGTGAGCAGTGGGAGGGTGTATACAACTCTTGCTTACCACATAGCCATTAGTAGCGCATTGGTAAGGCTAGCACTAGCTGATGTAGGCTCTATTACGGAGAGTAAAGGTTTTGTAGTCTATGTTGGGGGAGATGATCTCCTAGCTCTTGTACCTGTTGATGAGACTCTAAACGCTTCACACAAGCTCAGAATGAATTTGGTTAGATTTGGTTCAGGTCCAGACGGTTTTACACAGATTAACAAGGCTTACCTTTCGCTACTAAGCTCTATGGGCAGAACCATATCTGTGTATATTGCTCACTACCACTACCCACTACAGCTAGTCTTAGCACGTTCACAGGTGTTGCTTAAGGGGGTTAAGGAGAGGCTTATCTACGACTTTCCCAGCGGTAAAAGCTCTAAGGATTCGCTAATTGTTGTTTACTCGCCTAGGGGTAGAGAATCCGTAGCTGTTATTCCATTGTCGTGGAGTAGACCGATAATGGGTGGTGAATGTAGAGGTAGAGATGTGGGGCTCTTACTAGATATCGCGAAAGAGCTCCTCAACGCTGTTGAGAGTGGTGCTATGAGTGTAAGCATGGTTTACGACTTTCTAGACAATAGGCTAAATGTTGAGGCTTTAACCAGGAATACATGTATGTCCCCTGCCCTAGGCTACGCACAGGTATCTAACCTAGTGAACCTCTGTAAGCTTATTGTAGAGAGGAATGCTAAGGGGGTTAGAGGTGATGATATCTGGATGAATACTTTGGGTAAGATCCTCCTATCTAGCGATGCTCAAGCATCTTCAAGCATCATTGATCTGTGTGGTGCTATAGTTCTAGGTTGCATAACTACAGGTAGAGGTGAAAAGAGAGCTAGTATCACAATCGATTATATACCCATCCCCACACCAATCATTTTAAACCTAATCAAGGTTATGAAGCTTGTGAGGCTTGGGAAGAGATGAGCCTTGAGATTCTAACCCTTAGGATAAAGCCTCTAGAGCCTCTAATGCTTAGGAGAAGTGGAGAGTTTGATCCTAGTAGCAGAGGTGTGTATACATATGCATACTCACTACCTGTGCCAATGCCTAGCACTGTCATAGGCATGCTAGTATCTTTACTCACACCTTACACAGGAGTAGATGTGAGGAGTGTTAATAGCTGGAGCAATCTACTAGAGCTCTACAGCAAAGCCCTTAAGTCTCTGGGCATAGCAATGATTAGAGGTCCGTACATATATCGTGAAACAGATAACAACATCTACATACCTCTGAGACTCGGTAAGGAGCTTACACTAGTTAATTACACCTACATCGCATCGAGTCTTAGCAGTGCTGGAAACACTATTATGCGTGCATTGACTGATGGATTTGAGAAGCTGGATTTGAATGAGCTAAAGAAGCTTAGTGATCTGCTTAAAGAGGTTAGGAGTGATGCTGTGGGCAGAGGTATTCTAGAGATTTACGAGAGCTGGAGAGTGGGTATAGCGCTTGTTACTAGAGCTGAGTCTGGAGCTAAGACTGTTCGAGAAGGCTACATATATACAGCTATATTTGCATCTCTACCCATAGACGCAGAAATAAGGTTTAAGATCGTTGCAGAGAGAAGTGATTGGGTCAAGCACTTGCCGAAAGTGGCTACGTTAGGTGGTGAGCAGAGATTTGTTAGATTAGAGGTTTCTAGGGATAGGGACAAGTTTGACGAGGCTGTAGAGAGCGTAGCGAGTAGATCGTTACCTGCTTTAGCAGTGCTCTTATCCCCCATGCCACTACCTGTAAACACAAGCTTGAGGTACCTAGGGCTAGAGGATGTTATAGGGCTTGGCTTCAGCTTAGCGAAGCAGAGAAGGAAACCTCTCTACAGAGCACTACTCGAAGGCTCGGTACTGCTACTACGAAAGGCATTAACGGGGTGGGGAGATCTCGACACATACAGCCTTATGGGGCTGTGTAGCACGCAATGTGATGAGTTCAAGGTTTTAAGCTCTATTGGCTATGCAAGCTTTATTCCTATCCCCATACCATGAGGCACCTCTCATGAGCAGTGAGAGAGATGATGGTGCGGTTATAGGTGCTTTTGATAGGGTTGTAATATTTGCATCGCTTGGCATCCCCTTGAAGTACCACTGCGTTAAGTACTATGTAGAGTACGTAACAATGAATAGAATGAGACGTGTTGAGTGTAGTAATGTGTGTAGGCATATAAGTACGGTTGCGCTAAAGGATTTTATAGGCAAGGCTCTACAGAAGAAAGGTAAGCGTGTAGAAACCATATCAACACTAGTATTCTTCCTAGACACAGTTATCGTGGATCTGAATCCGAACATCATTACAGGCTCGACGAGTAATCAAAAGGGTAAGGGTTCTGGGTATAGCAGAAAAGAGCTATTCAAGTACATACTGAAAAGCCTTGTTCTAAAAGCAAAGCAAAGCGATACCACTTCGAGTCTGGTTCAGGAGCTAAAACTTCTCAATGTGCCAGAGGAGTGTGGGTATTATAGTGATAGAGAATCTGAGCAGAAATGCCTTAATGCTGTGAATGAGAGGCATGTAGCATTCGTTCCAGGGGTTTTAACAAGAGCTTCGTTAGGTACTCTAATCACGTTCCGTTTTAGTGAGGCTTACCCCATCATTGTAGGCACAATCACTGCTTATGCACTAGATAAGCTGTTGCGCATTCCTAGCGCTAACGATGATAGCTTAGCAATAGTTGTTGATACAACGCATGGTGTGAACTACTTTGCCCTAGCCCTAAAGGATGGTATTCAGCTTGCTGCAGAGCTCTACGCCTATGCATCGCTTTTGAGGGGCAAGCCTAGAAGGGTTGTTATATATCACTACAACTCTGATCCAGTACATACTCCTGATAAATCAAGTACTGAGCTAAGCGCAAAGATTCACCTACTCAATGAGATTCCTGTAACTATACCAGCAGATGATAGACAGGGCTTTGTAGTTGTGTCTAGATATGTTCCGCTACTCATTGAGCAAGCCATTAACTCTGCTCAGGATGTCAAGGCATTGATAAATTGGTTAGCGTCTAGATCAAGCAACTTGTTGGAGTGTCCAGAGGGTAATGTGAGTGATGTGTGGAGAGGGGTTGTGTACTCAGCACTGCTATTCTCTAGAAACCTGTTTCTCTGGGCTCTTAGACAAGCACATGATATTAGCTTGTGCAGCACCTCTGCAGACGGCTCAGCAGGCGAAAATGATCCAATTGATAGGGTTAGAGCTGTGTTAAGCCATATCATTAGCGCTATAGAGAAGATAAGAATTAAATGGGGAACAGAGAGGCGAGGAGGTATAGGCATTACTGAGTATAAGGTGAACTACGACATAGAGGAGGAAGAGAAGAATGTGCCTGACGTATTAGCAGTAACACTTCTTACACTTGGTGCAGTGCTTAAGAGCTATGCTGAGTATGCTAGTAAAGATGTTTATAGCAGTGTTACTTCGAGTGTTCAAAGTGGTTGTGTTAAGGATGGCGAAGTTCTATCACTTATTCAAAGCATTGGCAAAACTTATGTATGCTTCGATGTGGGTAAGGTGCTAAGCATAGCGAGAAGGCTTTATCCTCAGCAAGATATTGTCATACTTGAGCATGAGATAAAAAATACAATAAGGAATATTACAAAGGTTGTAGAGGAAGAAAAAGAGAAGGGTACAAACGAAACTAAAACCAAGAGTAGGACTAGCAAGTTCAAAATCATTACGAAGCTCTGTAACAATACATATATTGCGATACCGCATGGTGAGGAAGCACACAGGGTTAGTAAGAGGAATATGTATGCACACGCAGGTCTCGCAGGAGGTTTACCATGGTTCGCAGTAGTAGAGCCTAACAAGAACAAGACTGTGATTTGCTTAGGAGATCCGCAGAAGGTAATCAACATTATGATGGCATCAGCAAAAGCCTCGAGACAGGAGATAACTTAGCTAAGCCTATCTAGCTACACAACCCAATCTATACAGTGGTAGCCCTAGCCATGGTTAAGAGGGTTAGGCTGAGTTTTGTTCCTGGGCTTGAGATAGAGTTTGTTGATAGGGTTAGGGGTATTGAGCAAGTTGTTGAGTAGGGTGAGAAGAGTACTAGGCTATCCATAGTCGTTTTTGGTTCTGAGGGCTGTGGTAAATCTGCTTGGCTTAGGCAAGCAGTTGAGGTTCTCAAGGAGATGAGCTTCGATGTTGTTTACATAGATGCTCTCCACAGGGAGTTCCTTGCTCATACAGATGTTGTGGAGGTTAGTAAGAGGCTTTCTGAAGCAGTTGCAGACACCATTGGCTACCCAGCCATAAAACTAGTCTAGTTATTCAGCTTGTTAAGGAGCTTATGAGAAGGTTTAGGAAGAGAATCGCTCTATTAGTTGATGAGGTTTTCCAGGCTATTGGCTTGGAAAGGGCTGAGATGTACGTAAAGTCTTTGCTTAACTTGATAGAGTACCCACCAGAACAATACGAGAGAATAGTCATTATCGTTGCTACAAGCGGGGATTTCTCGAGGTGGAGGATAGGAAGGCACTTATAGTCGTGGATAATGCCTATGTGGAACATGAGTAGGAAGGGGTTTGAGGAGCTTTATGAGAGGATCCCTGGATCCAAGCCAGGCTTCGAAGATGTTTGGAGGCTTACTGGTAGAAACCCAAGGATGCTAACAACGCTTTACTTAGCTAATTGGAGTGCTAATAGCGTTATCGAGTTTATCATAAGGTCTAGAGCCATAACAAAGGATTTTGTCTCTAGGTGGAGGCAATACCTAGAGAAAGCCGTTGAGGACCCAGATACCTTGATCGAGGAAGAAGCCCCAGAGGAGCTTAGGCACAACCTCATCGAGAAGAACCTAATAGTCTACGACATGTACTCTCGAAACCCTGACCTATGGGTAGATGAACCATCACCAGAGAAAGACCCTGAGACTGGTATTGGTAAGTAAATAGCATGGCAAACATCGCTGCATAGAGAAGCCGTTAAAAAAGCCCTTGAACTATACAAAAACTCTTAACATGCTAAAAAGCACATTCACCACACCTCTTCATAGACTTCTATGCAATGCTCTATCCAGATCCCATACTGAAGCAGTGGGTTTCCCCGAGGCAATCACTTGTAAATAGCTGTAAACAGTTTGGATATATTTTTCTTGCCCCGGGGGGTTCCCGGACTCTGTTCGGGTCTTCACAGCATCGTTGCCCGGGCTATCAGGGCTCCACGTAACCCCCAAGCCCCTCATCTGCTTCAACCCCTTGCCCACACCTTGGGGCAACACTTTGAGTTTGCCAAACACTCATCTATGTGGGTTCACAGGGGTTTTGAAAGCACTAGGTGTTTGGCGTGGTTATATGTTTTGGGGGTTGGTGAAAGTGTTAAGTTGCTAGACCAATTCATCTAAAGCTATTCATAGGCATTTACAGCTGATGCAGACTGGCTACGGCTACAAGCCTTCTCCCTGCTTGAAGAATGGGGATAACACCCTCACAAAGACTTTCTCTAGCTGTTCATGATCATTTAGCTAATGTATCTTCGTGAGCTAGTTACTGGTCTACATTTTTCTTCTCCAACTCTGTTACTCCTGCAGCTCTCCAGAGCTTTCCGATAACCTCTTCTAATCCATGTGGTTTTCTTTCTGATAGCCATAGCTCTCTATAAATCTCTGCTAGTTTTATATAGTCAGAAACTCTTGTCTTTTTGTCTAGTGCTCTGAGTGT
>Ga0080004_1114748_pt1 | contig 13246 bp, 11 predicted proteins | sample WasSprMetagenome_FD_69207 | JGI IMG/M metagenome (GOLD analysis project Ga0080004, IMG submission 69207) | Sulfidic aquatic microbial communities from Washburn Spring, Yellowstone National Park, USA - WS (SPADES assembly) (version 2) | ecosystem: Environmental > Aquatic > Thermal springs > Hot... | reverse complement strand
GCAAAACCATTTTTGATTTCACTAACGATGTCTTGGAGCTTTACAACCTCCCATTCTTTCGGAATCCTCCCAATCTCGGAATCCTTGAACTCCTTGTGCCCTATTCCCTTGGTCAGCAGCTTCATAAGTCCCCGCTTCAGGCGCTCGGTCTTGGCTATGGCTTCGTCGACCTTCTGGATGGCCTCGTCGACCGTGCTCAGGATCTCGGCTATCTTGCGCTGCTCGGGGAGGGGCGGAAGGGGGATTTTGAGAGACTTCAATAGTGAAAGGTTGATGTTTTTTAGAGTGCTACCCTGGGCTTTCTGCAGGTGTTTCCAGTAAATCGGAGACTGGAAAGAATAATGAACAAATTTTGCATGTACAGCTGGTTTTAGCTTTACTTTGATCAGATAGGACCCGAATATTACGTTATCGAAGTCTCTATCTACAAGAACCGAAACACCAACGGTTCCGGCTCTTGCGACTATTAAGTCCCCCTTTCTTAGAAGATATTTGGCTAGGTTGTTTCTTTTTTCAGTAATTTCACAGAAGGGAAGCGTTTTCCAGTCTACCGAATATTCTTTGATATCTGTCGTTCTTAACATTTTTAACCCTGTATCAGCATCAGTAGCTTTTGCTGTGAGACCATAGAATAACTCATCGCTGATCTCCTCAAGCCTAACGATCTCCCACTCCTCCGGAATTCTCCCGATTTCCGTGTCCTTGAACTCATTTTTCGTCCCCATGCCCGTCGCCTCCGAAAATGTTTTGAATTTCTTGTACTAGAAAACTTTCTATTTCTAAGAGCTGGAAGAGAAAATTCCCTTTGAGATAGATGAAGGATTGTGGAGGATCATCAATTCCCAAAAAATGGAGTTTTATCGGAGGAGTAAATCTCCTTACTTCCTCGATTCTCATCGCATAAACACGCTTGTTTCTGAAGCGGTTGATAAACTCGTCGTACGTAATCCCACCCTCTTTTCCGCAGATTTTCCAGATTTTCTCATAGGGGCCAAAGAGTACTTTCCCTACCTTGAAAAATCCCACAATTTTCCGAACAGGACTCGTGCAATAAATGTAGGCCTTTTTTGGTGTAACTTGAAATCTCCTTGTTCGAAATTCCCATTTCTTATTACCGCTTAGTATTGCCTCGGCAAACTTCGGTTCAACGGAAAGTAAAACGTTCATCGATCCTTCCCTCCCTCTTTATCCACAGGTAGTTTTCATGGGGGATGCCAACAATAGATTGCAGTGGGGTCCTCAAGATTCCGTGCTCTTTCAACCGTTTTAATGGAATGGGTTTAAGATAGAAATGAAACCTAAACTTGAGTGCTAGTACCGTTCCTTTCTCTGCCATTTTTTCGATTTCAGGGTCGGAATAAACTGTTCTTTCTTTTACGAACATTTTTATTCTTTGCGGGTTTCTGCTCTGAAGTATATCGTGTACTACACCAACGGCAGTTATTTCTTTATAATTGGAACGATAAAAAACTAAAAGATCCCCTGGATGAATTTGTCTTATCTTAGAACGAGAAAGGTACCATTTGTCTATAGTGTTTCCAACTATCCTTATCTTAGATGGAAAGAACTCCTCAAGTTGTCTTTGGTTCCGTCCTAGGAATTCGGGAAACAGTAAATCATGAAATTTTGGTGTTATTGGAACGATGAATTTTTTTACCCTAGGTCCATCCACAAAAGAAGGATAGTATTCCCGAGAAATCTCCACAGGGTCTAAATTTGTTGTGTCATTCATGGGACGGAGACTTTTCAAATAAACATCTTCGTAGAGCGTTCTTCCTTCGTATTTTCGTGGGAGTTCCCCAATTTTCTTAAAGCCAAACCTAGTTAATAAGTCTACCAATGGATCGTTAGGCTTGGTGAAGTGCGTAGTGTATATTTCTGAAATTTCATTTTTTAAACAATAATCAAAGGTCATTTTCAAGAACAACTCGCCGATTTTGTAACCACGAATTTCCACCTTTAGGGTACATATCTTTAACCTTCTATTCGGTGGGAGAGATTTTTCGATCAGATGGATTTCCTCTTCTTCTTTTAGAATTAATAATGCTCTGATTCTCTCATTTTCTGAACATATCCAGCAATCTCTTCCCTCCCTAGAGATTTTTCGCCACCAATTCTCGAAGTCCGGATAATCCTGTTTTAGAGACAAAAAGAATGGATCGTTAAGGTCTAGTTCGTAAGGCTTTTTTCTTGCGATAAAGGGAGCATGGAAGGGTGCTTTTCTTCCATGCATTCTTTTGAACATCTCCAAAGCAGATTGAATTGTTAATACCTTGTCCCCGATTCCTAATTTTTTGGCCTTCTGGTGAATCCCTCTGTCCTCCGTAATGAGAAAATCTGCGCAGAATTGAACGACGGCATAAAGGAGGTTGGCATCAACTCTATCGTTATCGGTTCTTATTGGTCCTATTCGGTTAAGAAATTCTTCCTTAGGTTCAGGCGGGAATTCAAGGAGAGGATATCTCTCCAATTTACTTCTCATAATCTTTCTTCTCTCCTCCTGTTTATCCTTCTCCAAATCCCTCAAGGATGCGGGATGGGTACAAATAATATGTCGATTTTCTTCCAAAATTTTCAGCAATTCTGCGAGTCCCGGTGAGAGCTCTCGATAATCCTCAGCCGATATAAAGATGTTTGTATCGATCAAAATCTTATATTCCGGCATCCTTCATTTCCTCCCGATAAATGTCCGAAATATGTCCGATAAATGTCCGTTATTTAAGCACATAGATCCTCCCCTTCTTTTCGCCAACCTCTTTCAAAAGTCCCCTGCCCACGAGATCCTGCAAATCCCTGTAAAGGGTCTTTTCGGAAACTTCAGGGACAAGGGATTTGAAGGCCGAGATGCTTATCTTCCCCCTCTCAACCACGTATCTCACCGCCTTCAGCTGGCGCTCGTTAAGGTCAAGTTTTTCTGCCTTCTCCAGCACAACTTCCTTCTTTATCGCCAGCTCCCCCTTCGCCTTGACCTCGAGCATCTGGGTCTTGAGCCCCTCGACGAAGTATTCCAGCCACCGGGTCAGGTCCATGTCGTTCTCCTTCACTGACCGGATGGCCTCATAGTACCTCCTCCGGTCCTTGTCGTAGAATTCAGAGAGGGAAAAGAGCCTCTTGAAATCGTAGCCGTTCTTGTAGAGGAGAAGGGTACAAAGAACCCGGGCCGTCCTCCCGTTGCCGTCCAGAAACGGGTGGATCTCAACGAACTTGTACTGAGCTATCCCCGCCACCAGCACGGGATGGATATCCTTCTCCGAGTTCAGCCATTCCACCAGCTCCTTCATCAGCGCCGGAACCTTCTCGGGGGGAGGAGGGGTGTAGATGACTTCTCCCGTGAGGGAGTTAACCACGTAGTTCTGGACCTTCCTGTACCCTCCCGGTTCCAGGGTTCCTCCCCTGACCTCCTTCACGAGGGTTCGGTGTATCTCCCTGATGAGCTCCTCGGTGATCTCCGATTTTTCGTTGAGGTATTTTGAGACGAAGTCCATAGCCTCCCTGTAGTTCAGGAGCTCCTGCCGGTCATCCGGCCTCACCTCCCCCGCCGGCTTACCCGTGAGTATCCTCTCCGACTGCTCCAGGGTGAGCTGGGTACCCTCGATGTGAGTGGAGTGGTGGCTCTCGAGGATGAGGGCACGGCTCTGCATCTCTTTGATCCATTCCTCCTTCAGCTCCGCCGCCTCGAGGAATCCCCTGGCCCTTTCTATTTCCAAGAGGGCGTTATTGATCTTGTTGGTGATGGTGAATTTCGGTTTGAACATCAACCGACCTCCTTCAAAAAGCCCTGAATCCTCTCCTCCACCTGGTCTATCTCCTCCTCTATCCTCCGTAGCTCCTCCCACTCCTTTTTCACGTCGATCTCCTCGACCTTCTCCTCCGGAAAGACGTACAGGGTGACATTCAGGTTGTAGTCGTTCTCCCTCACCTCATCCAGCGACACCACCCTGGCGAACCCCTCAACCCCCCTGAAGTTCCTGTAGGCCTCCGCGATCTTCCTGATGTGCTCCTCCCCCAGCCTGTTCAGCTTCCTGACCTCCGGATGCTGCTCGTACTCCGAGCTCGCATTTATGAAGAGGATCTTGTTCTTCCTCTCCGGCGGCTTGTGCTTTCTGAAGATGAGGATGGCCCCGGGCGCCCCGGTGTTGTAGAAAAGCTTCTCGGGCAGGAGGATGACGCACTCCAGCAGGTCGTCCCTCAGCACCCCCTCCCTTATGCTCCTCTCCTTCCCCCCCCTGAAGAGGCAGCCGTTGTCTATGACCACACCCACCCTGCCGTTTCCACCGTCAGCGGACGCCAGCATGTGCTGGATCCAGGCCCAGTCGGCCGACTGGTTGGGAGGAAAGCCGTACCTGTACCTTTCCCTCCAGAACTCTCCCCTCTTCAGGGTATCCTCACCGTACCCGTCCTGATTCCAGGGAGGGTTCGCCAGCACCACGTTGAAGGTCTTGGGGGAATTCCCCTCCAGGAACTTCGGATAGAGAAGCGTATCCCCCTGCCTCAGCTCCACATCCCTTATGTCGTGGATGTAGAGGTTCATCTTGCAGAGCGCGTATATCTTGGGATTGGCCTCCTGCCCCCAAAGGGAGAGTTCCCTTGCCTTTTCTTTCCCACACTTTTCCCTGACATGGTAGTGGGAGACGATGAGCATGCCCCCGGAGCCGAAGGCGGGGTCATAAACGGACTCCCCAGGCTTGGGGTCCAGGATCTCCACCAGCAGTTTTATCACTTCCCTGGGAGTGTAGACCTCCCCCTCCTTGGCCTTCTGGGGGGCAAAGTAAGAGAGCACCCACTCGTAGGCGTCGCCGAGGATGTCAGGGGAAACGTGATGTAGCTTCCTAGAGCTGAACAGTTCCACGAGCTGCCTCAGGATCTCCGAGTTCTCGGTACTCCTGGCGAACTGTATGAAATCCGCCCTGTCCACCACATCCTTCAGCTCGGGGTTCCTCTCGGCCAGTTGCTTGAGGGCCTCGGAGAGCCTCTCCGGAAGCCTGACCACATCCTTCCTCAGGTTCTCCCAGAGGTACTCCCTCGGCAGGTCGAAGTCGTGATACACGGAGGCCTCGGCCTCTTTCCTGGCCTCCTCCTCGCTCAGACCGTCCGCCAGCGCCTCCCGGTAGGCTTCCTCGTACTCGACCTCCCACTTATCGCTTATGCGCTTCAGGAAGAGGAGAATGAGGATGAACTCGTAGTCCACCCTTGTCCTTATGAGATCGGCGGCCTTCTTCAGGAGACGCTCGAGTTCCTCCCTGGTCAGCTCCTCCCCCTCTTCCATCACCTTCACCTCCCTCAGCCGGTATATCTTCCTGCGGGCATCCGAGGGATCGGGCTTCACCTCCAGCCTTCCCATCTTCCGGAGCTCCGACAGCACCACGTTGAGGTTTTCTTCCCTTTCCTGAAGCTTCTGCGATAGAACGGCGAGGGCCTCTGCCCGGGTGAATTCCTTCTCCCCAAAGGCTTCCCAGAGGAGGTTGTACCGGGCATCCAACCACTTCTTTTGTCGCATTTCCCAATTTTATAAGTTAAAATATTTAAGCTTACCCATTTTTTATTTCTGCGATGTTGGCGACTTTAAAAAAAATTGCCACTACAAAGGTAAAATTTAAAAGAAAAATCACCACTGTACTGGTAGAGATGAAGGAACAGACCGTACTGCGCGCCATCTACGAGCAGAACCCCTGGTTCACCACCGGTGTCGTGCCCAGGGAATTCGTGAAGCCCCTTAAGGAGCTGGAAAGGCCCTTCCTCAGGAGGGATTTCTTCGTCTTGCGTGAGAAGCTCAAGGAGAGGGAGATCACCGCCGTGATAGGCCCCAGGCAGGTCGGGAAGACCACCACCCTGTATCAGCTCATAGACTTCCTGATCGGCGAGGGGGGAGTGGCCCCCAGGAGGGTAATGTACTTCTCCTTCGACCATCCGCGTCTGGTGGGGAAGACCTCCATAAACGAAGTGCTTGATGTCTATGCCACCGGCGTCCTGCGGGAGCCGCTCGAAGCCCTCCGGGCACCCATCTACGTCTTTCTGGATGAGATCTGCAGGGTGGAGGGCTGGAGCAGGTTGCTCAAGGGGTGGTACGATCTGGGGTATCCCATAAAGTTCGTCGTTTCGCACTCCTCGAGCTCGGAGGTCCTAAGGGGGGCCTCGGAGTCGCTGGTGGGGAGGATATCACCTTTCGTCATGTTGCCGCTGAAGTTCGTCGACCTCGTCAGGTTCCGGCAGCCGGAGGTGGGGGAGGTGGCCAACCGGTTCGGCCTGGGTCTGAGGGAGGTTTTCTCCAGGGCGATACTGACCGGAAATGTGGAAGGGTTCTTCAACCAGCTCAGGGAAGCGAGGCTGCAGCTGGCCCCCCACGAGAACCTGTTTAGGGCCGTTCTCCAGGAGTACCTCCTCAAGGATGGGTATCCGGGGCTCCTAGGCGTGGACTCCCTCAGGGTGTGCGCCCAGAAGCTCAGGGACTACCTGAGCCTCACCCTCTACAAGGATGTGGTTCGGGTCTTTGGGGTCAGAGACCCCACGACCCTGGAGGAGCTGATGGTCCTGCTGGCCGATGTTTCTTCCAGTCTGGTCGAATATTCCGGTCTCTCCAGTACCCTGTCGGTCAAGCTCGACACCGTCAAGCAGTACCTGGACTACCTCGAGGCGGTCTTTCTGGTCTCCAGGGCGGAGTTCTACTCGAAGAGCCGAGCCGCCAGGATAAGGAAGCGGGACAAGGTTTACGTGGCCAACGTGGGCCTGAGGAACGCCCTGCTCGGGCAGCTCGATGAATCCCTGCTCGGCGATGCCACCTCCCTGGGAAAAGTGATCGAGACGCTCGTGCATGAGCACTGCCGCAGGCTACAGTTCTACCTGTCCGGACCCGGTGCCAGGATCTTCTACTGGAGGACCCCCCAGGGCCATGAGGTTGACATGGTAATGGAGGCGGCCTCGCGCCCTGTTCCCGTGGAGGTCACCTCCGAGGATGAGGTCCCGCCGAAGAAGCTCAGGGGGCTGGAGGAGTTTGAGAGGGAGCACCATCCACCCTTCAGTTTGATCGTGACCGGAAACTCCTTTGAACTGAGGGGAAGAAGGATTTACCTCCCGCTCTGGCTCTTCCTCCTGATGTGCTAAGCTCGCTACCTCAGATCACGCCCGTCCTCTCCGCGATCCTCTCCGCGGTCTTCCTGTCCAGCTTCTTCCGGTTAAGGATGGTGAACCTCTCCGGCCTGATCTCCCTGGCCCTGAGCATGGCCTCCACCACCGTCTCCCCCTCCACCCCCAGCCCCTCCGCGGTGGTGGGGGCGCCCACCTCCGACAGGACCCTCCTGATCCTCCTCCAGTTCATCCCGTGCAGGTAGGCCATGAGGATGGTGCCCACCCCGCACCTCTCCCCGTGGAGGGAGCGGTTGGGGGCCAGCTCCTCCAGGGCGTGGGCGAAGGAGTGCTCGGAGCCGCTGCAGGGCCTGGAGCTCCCCGCTATGCACATGGCCACCCCGCAGCTGATCAGGGCCTCCACCACCACCCTCACCCCCTCCTCCTCCCCCTCCCCTATCAGGCGGGAGTGCCTGGCGGTCATCTCCGCGCTCATCAGGGCCAGCTGGGCGGCGTACTCCCCGTAGTACTCGCCGGTGAGGCGGTGGGAGAGCCTCCAGTCCCTCACCGCCGTGAACTTGGCCAGCAGGTCCCCGCACCCGCTTGCCGTCAGCCTGTGGGGGGACCTGGAGATCACCCCCACATCCGCCAGGATGGCCAGGGGGGTCCTGGCCTCCACCGAGAGGGGACCCAGCCTGCGGAGGGAGGCCCTGGAGCTGGCTATCCCGTCGTGGGAGGCCGCCGTGGGCACGCTGAGGAAGGGGAGGCCGGCCCGGGAGGAGGAGTACTTGGCCAGGTCTATCACCCTCCCCCCTCCCACCCCCACCAGGAAGGAGGGCCGTGTCCTGCGGATCTCCCCCTCCACCTCCTCCAGCGGCTCCCCCTCCACCCTCAGGGAGTGGGGCTCCAGCCCCTCCTCCTCCAGGGAGGAGATCACCCCCTTTGCGGCCTTGGCGTGGGTGCGGGGACCGGAGAGAACGAGAGCCCTCCCCCTCAGCCCCAGCTCCCTGCAGATCCTCCCCACCCTTCCTATCACCCCCCTCCCCACCACCACCCTGGTGGGGAGGTCGATGGTGTGGATCTCCCTCAACGGCCCCTACCCCGGCGGATCCTCTTAAGGGCCTCCACCATCTCCCTTACCCTGGCCTCCCCCTCCTCCTCCACCACCGTCCCCGTCACCACCAGATCCGCCCCGGCCTGCGCCGCCCTCCAGGCCTCCTCTCCCGTCCTTATCCCCCCTCCCACGATCAGGGGGAGGTCCACGTACTTCCTCACCGCGGAGATGGTCCGGGGAGGGACGGGGGAGGGAGCCCCCGATCCCGCCTCCAGGTAGACGAAGCGCATCCCCAGGTACTGGGCGGCCAGGGCGTAGGCGGCCGCCAGCTCCGCCTTCTCGGGGGGGAGGAACCTGGCCTGCCCCACGAAGCCCGCCGTTCCCCCCGGTCCCAGGATCAGGTATCCCATGGGAAGGACCTCCAGCCCGTACTCCTTCACCAGGGGGGCCCCCAGCGCCTGGGCGTCGATGAGGAAGTAGGGGCTGGAGGAGTTCAGGAGGGACATGAAGAAGATGGCGTCGGCGTACCTGCTGATGCCCGAGAGGTTGTTGGGGAAGAGGATGACGGGGAGCTCCACCTCCTTCTTGATGGCCTTCACCGTCTCGTCGACGAGGGTGGTGGAGCAAACCGTGGATCCCCCCACCATGATGGCGGAGGTCCCCGCCCTCTCCGCCCTCCTGCAGAGCTCCCCGGCCTTCCTCCCCGGGGTCTTCTCGGGATCCACCAGGGTCAGGTGGAGGGGGTGCTTCCGCAGTCCCTCCAGCAGGTACCTCTCCACCCTCCCCAACTCAACCCCCCAGGAGCCCCCTGGCCAGGCGGAGGGCGAAGCGCGGGTGCCTCAGGAGCTTCCTCCCCACCCTCTTCAGGTTGGTCCCGTTGGCCAGGTCCACCACGTCCTGCCCGGTGAGGATTCCGGCCAGCTGGTTCAGCTCCCCGTCGCTCAGCTTCTCTATCAGCCTCAGGACCTTCAGGCTCCTCGAGATCCTCTCGCTCCACTCCCCGTACCTCCTCGGGTACTCCTCCAGGACCGCCTCCCCCCTCACCGCCTTTCCCGCCACCTCCCCCGCCAATCCCCCGGCCACCAGGGAGGAGTGGATGCCCCCTCCCGTCATGGGTATCACCTGTCCCCCCGCGTCCCCGCAAACCATCACCCCCTCCCCCACCACCCTCTCCAGCTGTCCCCCTATGGGAACCGGGGCCGCCCCCGCCTCCACCACCCCGGCCCTCCCGAAGAGTTCGGGATGGGAGGAGAGGAACCGGTCCAGGTAGGGCTTGGCCGGCGCCCCCCTCACTCCTATTCCCACGTTGGCCTCCCCCCCGTCCTTGGGGAAGACCCAAACGTATCCGCCCGGGGCCACCTCCCTCCCCAGGTAGACCTCCAGCGTGTGCGGGTCCTCCACCCCGCAGTTCACCATCTTGTACTGGAAGCAGGGGATGATCTCCTGGTTCCTGCTCCCCAGGGCCCTGCGGGCCACCACGGAGTTCACCCCGTCGCACCCTATCAGGATCTTCCCCCTCAGCGTCCTCCTCTCCCCCCCCACCCTCACCAGCACCTTCCATCCCCCCTCCTCCCTCCTCAGGTCCAGCAGGGGTGTCCCCATCCTCACCTCCACGCCCCTCCTGACGGCCAGAAAGGCCAGCTCCTTGAGGAAGAGCGCCTTCTCTATCACGAACCCCGCCGTTCCCAGCTTGCGGGAGTGGATGTCCACGTACCTCTTCTCATCGGGGGCGTGGACCCGGAAGATCTCCACGCGGTTTCTGATGAACTTCCTTCCCCTCACCCCCGCGTCCTTCAGGGTGGAGATGGAGACGGCCTCCCCGCAGGGCTTTTTGCCCAGCGAGTTCTCCCTCTCCAGCAGAAGGGTCGCGGCACCCTCCTCCGCGGCTCTCCTGGAGGCCATCAGCCCCGCGGGTCCGGCCCCCACCACGATCACGTCGTAGTCGGGCCGCTCGGGCATTCGTGTTAACTTTTCTGGGGGACTTATAAGGGAAGCGTTGAGTCGCGGGGAGAAAGGGATTAGCTCCCGCCCCTGATCTCCCTCATCTCCTGCTGGAACTTCCGGTAGGCCTCCGTCTGCTTGAGCTTCTCCTTGTCCCTCCTGTAGAGATCGTCCTTCAGCTTCCTCCCGGTTCTCCTCTCCCACTCCTCCACCGGGATCCCCTGGCTCTCCTGGTCCTTGTCCCTGTACCACTCCGGGATGACGTTGAAGGCGCAGAAGGGGACTACCCTCCTGTCGCTCATCACGTAGTGGATGCAGCACCTCTTCACCCTCTCGAGGTCGTAGTTGTAGAGGTCCATGAAGTGCATCATACCTACGAAGAGGGACCTGAGGTGGAACTGTCCCAGCACCGAGTAGTTCCTCTTCACGAAGAGGTTGTAGAGGAGGCTGCCCAGCTTCAGGTCCTTGGGCTTCTTCCTGGCGTCTATGAACCTCCCGAGGGAGACCAGCAGCTTCAGCTTCATCAGGGTCCTGCTCTTCCCCCTCTCCAGCTCCCCCGTCTTCTCCCTCAGGTACTCCAGGAAGCCCTCCACGTCTACGAACCTGGTGATGGGGATCATCCTCCCGTCCTCCTTGAAGACGTAGGTGGCCGCCCCGCAGACGAAGTGGGAGCCCAGCTCGTATCCCGGCCTGCCGGTCAGGGCCTCTATGAACCTGTTGATGATGAGGGCCGTGGGCACCGGGAAGAAGTCCTGGAGGGTGATCTCCCCGTTCGTCTGCTCCTCCAGCCTCTTGATGAGGTCGGGGATGGTTATCCTGTACCTGTCCCTCTCCTCCCTGGGCATCCTTCCCACCAGGGAGACGGGCTGGAAGTTCACGCTCCTGACCACGTCCAGGTTCCTGAGGGCGTACCTGACGATGTCTCCCACCTCGTGGTCGTTCACCCCCTTTATGACGGTGGGGACGAGGACGATTCCCGGTCCCACCCCGCGGCAGTTCTCCAGGGCCAGGGGGAACTCCCAGTGGTTCTTGGGGTTGGTCTCCTCGCTCACCCCGTCGAAGCTGAGGTAGAGGGTGTTGACCCCCGCCTCCCTCACCCTCCTGGCGAGCCCGGGATCCAGGGCCAGCCTTATCCCGTTGGTGTTCAGCTGGACGTGGTCGAAGCCGTGCGACTTGGCCAGCTTTATGATCTCGATCAGGTCCTCCCTGAGGCAGGGCTCCCCTCCCGTCAGCTGCACGGCGTTGCAGCGGATGGGCCTCTCCTCCCTCAGGATCCTGAACATCTCGTCGATCTGCTGTATCGTGGGCTCGTAGACGTAGCCGAGGCGCTGGGCGTAGTAGAAGCAGTACCAGCACGCCAGGTCGCAGCGGTTGGTCACCGCGATGTTGGCCAGGGCCGTGTGGCTGAGGTGGAGCCTGCAGAGGCCGCAGTCCTGGGGGCAGAGGGGGTTCTCCTTGGTCACCTGGGGGTTCTCCACCCCCCTCCCGTCCAGGGCGTAGCGCTGCGCCCTGCGGTACCACTCGGAGGAGCCTAGGTAGAGTTCCTGGAACTCCCCGTGCTCCGGGCAGACCTTCTTCATCCAGACCTTCCCCTCGGCCTCGTAGAGGGTGGCGGGGAGGATCTTGAGGCACTCCGGGCAAACGGAGGTGGTCTTTCCGATTTCCATCTTTGCCGCTACACGGGGCAGGCTTTTAACCCTACCGAACTTCGGGGGGAAATAACTTAACCCCCCCCGCCCAGAGGGGGAGGATGGGAGGATCCTCGCGCAGGCTGATGGCCTTCCTCTCCCTCCTCAGACCCCCCAACTGCCTCATGATGGGGTTGGCCGTTCTGGTGGGGGAAATCCTGACCGCGGGCGGGCTGGAGCCCCTCCCCAGCCTGCTCGGTTTCTCCACGGCCTTCTTCCTCACGGGAGCCTCCATGACGGTGAACGACTACTTCGACCGCTTCGTGGACGAGGTGAACCAGCCCGGGAGGCCCCTCCCCAGCGGCCTCCTCTCCGCCGGGGAGGCCCTCCTCTTCGCCTCGGTTCTGGCGGCGGCGGGCCTCCTCTCCGCAGCCGGCAGCTGGGTGGAGCGGGGCACCCCCCTTCCCCTGGTCGTGGCGGCTCTCTCCTTTCTCCTTTCCTCCTACTACAACGCCAGGGGGAAGAGGACGGGCCTGCCGGGCAACCTGATGGTGAGCACCTGCGTGGCGGTTCCTTTCCTCTACGGTCCCCTGGTCCTGGGGGAGAGCCCCACCCCCGCCCTCTCCTTCTTCCTGCTCATGGCCTTCCTCTCCAACACGGGAAGGGAGATCCTGAAGGGGATGGCGGACGTGGAGGGGGACCGGAGGAGGGGGATAAGGACGCTGGCCGTCTCAAGGGGTCCCGCGGGGGCGGCCCCCTTCGTCCTCCTCTTCTACGCTTCGGCGGTGGCCCTCAGCCCCCTCCCCCTCCTCCTGGGTGAGGTCTCCCTCTGGTACCTTCCCCCCGTGGCGGTGGCGGACCTGGGCTTCCTCGTCGCGGGCCTCCTCTCCCTCAGGGACCCCTCCCCCGGGAGGTCCCTCCGGCTCAAGCGCCTCTCCCTTCTCTGGATGCTTTTCGGCCTGCTGGCCTTCCTGCTGGGGAGGTTGGGATGAGGCTTCCCGAGCACCTGAGGGATAGGCTGAAGAAGCCCTGGGGGAGGGTCTTCCCCGACATGCGGGAGGCCCTGGGGTACGTGAGGTCCCTGAGGCCGGTCAGGATCGTGACGGTGGGGGACAGGGTCACCGCCACCCTGCTGGAGGAGGGGGTGAGGCCCGATGTGTGCGTGGTGGATTTCAAAACCCTCCGCTCCCCCCTCTCCGGAGAGGAGAGGAGGAGGTTGGAGGAGCTGGACCTGCCGGAGAGGAGGGTGGTCAACCCCCCCGCCGTCCTCTCCAGGGAGCTGTGGGAGGCCTTCGACCTCCCCCCTCCCCTGAAGATCGTGGTGGAGGGTGAGGAGGATCTGGCCACGCTGGCCGCGGTGGTGAAGTCCCCCCCCGGAACCGTGGTGCTGTACGGGCAGCCCGGGGAGGGAGTGGTGGTGGTGGAGGTGGAGAGGGTGAGGAGGGAGGTGGAGGCCCTCCTGAGGGAGTTCGGGGGAGGCCCCCCGGCCCCCCGATAGGGTTAAACTACCCCTCTTCCCCTTTAGGCGGTGGAAGGATGCCGGAGGGAGGCTTCAGGAGGAAGG
>Ga0080004_1189710_pt1 | contig 13247 bp, 19 predicted proteins | sample WasSprMetagenome_FD_69207 | JGI IMG/M metagenome (GOLD analysis project Ga0080004, IMG submission 69207) | Sulfidic aquatic microbial communities from Washburn Spring, Yellowstone National Park, USA - WS (SPADES assembly) (version 2) | ecosystem: Environmental > Aquatic > Thermal springs > Hot... | reverse complement strand
GAAATCAATACCAATTACAGATATTGCCTATCATTCACAGCATCCAAGGTTATGATGGTAAGTTTACTTCAGAAAATGGATTAGGCACACAACTCTATTTAAACATCAACAATGATTTTACTGCTTATGCACAAGTTAGTGCCTATTCTTCAACGTTTCCTTACTTTTTGGACACACTTATTTATCAACAACAATTTATTCCGGGCATTGGATTTCCCTTATCCTTTCAGAAAAATACGTATAATTATGTTTATTGGAATACTTATGCTTCTTATACTAAATCTGCTTTTAATGTTCAATTAGGAAACGGTAAAATGTTTATTGGAAATGGTTATAGATCACTTTTACTTTCAGATATTTCATCACCATATCCTTACTTAAAACTTCAAGCCAATTTTTGGAAAATACAATACAATGTGTTTTATATGTTGCTACAACACTACATTCCCGGAAGTGATTTAAACTCTATACAAAAAAAATATGCTACGATGCATACCTTATCCCTAAATGTTACCAAAAAAATAAACATTACGCTTTTTGAAAATGTTGTATGGCAAGGCACAGATGCCAATCGTCATCGGGGCTTTGATCCTACTTATATCAATCCTGTGATATTTTTTAGACCACAAGAATATCAACAAGGATCTTCTGATAATGTAATGATAGGAATTAATTTAAGTTATACCATCCCCCAAAAAGTGCAATTCTATGGGCAATTAGCATTGGATGAATTTTATTTGAAAGAAATTCGTGCGGGCAAAGGTTGGTGGGCAAACAAGCAAGCGTGGCAACTGGGCATTTATGCTTTAAATTTTTTAAGAATTCCACAATTAAACTGCCGCATAGAATATAATGAAGCCAAACCTTTTACATACTCACACGGATCGCCTGCACAAAACTACGCTCATTTTGGACAATCATTAGCACATCCTTTTGGTGCCAATTTTAGAGAATTGGTGATCCAACTTAATTACACCTACAATAAATGGCGAATTCGCTTTCATCAAGTATATGCTGAAATTGGAAAAGACAGTTTATCTCCAAAAAGCAATGTAGGACAAAACATCTTTTTATCTTATACTACAAGACAAAAAGAATACGGCAATTATACACTTCAAGGCGTTCGTACCTTTTTTAACCATAGTCAATTAGAACTTTCTTATTTAATCGTACCCGTAATGAACTTAAGAGCACAAACCGGTATTATTTATCGCCAACAAACAGATGTTGCTTTTCGCTTTACCAATCTTTGGTTTTATGCAGGAATTAGTTGCAATGTGTTTAATTTTTACAGAGATTACTAATCAATTATACACTATCATTGATACCTCACTATTTTTATCTTAACCAATATGTTTTCTTAAAAAACATTAAAAATTTTTGTTTGGTTTGAGATTTGTTTCTTTACTTTGCACAAACAATTAAAACTTTCAATTATGAAAACAACACATCTTCTCATCATCCCAATTATTGCAGGATCATTAGTTACAGTAAGTTGCAAATCCAAAAAAGCCACACCCATTCAAAAAGAAACAGGTGCAAAAGAAATTACACTTCCTTTTAGTTCAAAAGAATACAAAACAGACGAAGATTTCTTTAGATCACGCAATGTTGGAAAATCTCCTGACCTTGCTACTGCAAAAAAAATTGCTCTTAACAATGCAAAATCCGAATTAGCAAGTAACATCCAAACTACCATTAAAAAAGTAACCGACCAATACACTAACCAAAGAACTGTAGGAAACAAACAAGAATTTGAAAATAAATTTGAAGAACTCTCTCGTGAAGTAACAAATTTAACTATTGGTAATATCCGTGTAAAAGATGAAAAAGTTTTCAAAGAAGAAGATGGAAGTTACACCTATTGGGTAGCCATTGAAGCCGACAAAAAAACCATATTTGATAATATAGAAAAGAAAATATCTAATGATGCTAAACTAAGATTAGATTACGATAAGAAAAAATTTGAAGAGATCACCCGCGAGGATCTCGAGCTCTTCCTGGGCCACGTCGCCGAGAAATACTCGCCGACGCAGGTCGATAACATCAAGGTTTACGTCAAGAAGTTCTACAAGTGGCTTCTAGGGAACGATGAGTTCTATCCGCCGCTCGTCAAGTGGATCAAGAAGTCAAACAAGAGGCCGCAGCTCGAGAGATCAAGCCTCTTAACTTTTAACGAGTTCTTAAACATGGTCAGGGCCTGCGATAATCTTCGCGATAGGGCCATGCTATGGATTTTATGGGAGAGTGGGATGCGTGTCGGCGAGCTGCTCTCGCTGAAGATAAGGGATGTCCAGAAGTTGAATGAGAAAATGCTGGCGGTCACGGTTCGGGGGAAGACCGGGCCGAGAACAATACCGGTTTATCTTGCAGCCCTAGATTTGAAGAAGTGGCTCGAGAAGCATCCGCGGGGAAATGACCCTGACGCGCCGCTATTCATCACGAGCCGCGGAAACCCATTAACGGGCGACCATGTAAACGTTTTACTCAAAAGATATGCCGCGAGGGCGGGGATAAGGAAACGCGTCTATCCGCATTTGCTTAGGCATAGCAGGGCGACACAACTCGCCTCCGAGTTCCCCGAGCCGATACTCCGCAAGCTATTCGGCTGGACGCAGGGCTCTCGGGTCCCGAGCATCTACTTGCACATTGCAAGCGAGGATGTTATACGAGAATACTCTAGGGCGCTCGGCCTCGAGGTTGAGGCCAAGGAGAAACCCAAGCCCCGCGAATGCGCCTGCGGCGAGATAAACCCGCCGGATAGCATATTCTGCAGGCGATGCGGGGCCGTATTAGATGTCGAGGCCGCTAACAAGCTGATACGCCAGGAGGCCGAGGAGATAACCAAATTAAAGGAGGAGCTCGAGGCCATGAAACAAATAATGTCCACGTATGCGAGGCTCATCGTGGAGGCCACGATACTAAGAGGCCCCGATGAGGCTAAAGTATTCCTGCGCCGGAACCCGCAACTCTTAAAGCAGTATATTGAGGAAAGCTTTGGCCCATCGCTCGACACGTATGCGAAGCGGGCCGGGAAAACTCGGCAGCAAATTCTAGATGAGCAAATAAGGCAGCTCTTAAGCGATGATGGGGCTCTCGAGAACTTCATCAAGGCCGTAATCTTGAGGCGGTCCTCGCCCTAAGTCATGGCCCAGCCCGCCAGAAAAATAACATTGCCTCAATATCCCTTCGAGCGCAAAAACTCATCCAAGGCGCGGGCCACAACTGCTTTTATCTTCACGCCCTCCTTCGAGCAATACTCATCGAGGCGCCTCCGTATTTCAGCCGGTATCATCGTGTTGAGCAGAACCTCCTTCTCACGCGCCTTGGACATGGCCCTTTAAAAACCTCGATTTTCCACTATTTAATACTTTCCCCGAATAGTGGATAAACTTTAAAAACCTCAAAAAACCACTATTTTTCGAGGTGCGTGAGGTGAGCGCGATCCTCGAGATCCATATCCGGAGGATTGAGCAGGCTTATGTGGCAGCCCTCGAGAGGGCCTTAACGCGGCTAGAGGAGTATCAGGAGAAGCGAATTAAGGCGATCCAAGAGGCTCTTCAAGACATGGATATCGAGCAGGAGCGCCAGAAGATCCGCCAGATCATGGCCGAGATTCAAGCGAAAAATTCGGCATCCAGGAAGGGAAGATGATCGGCTGATTTGGAAAGAGTATGAGCGAGGGGTAATCAAGCTAAGGTTGAAGCGATCATCGAGAGCCTAAAACCCTCTCCTCCTTTTCTTTTTTATTTTTGGCCCGCCCGTCAGTTTTGAGAAAGCCAATCACGAGATCAGACATGAGCATGCTCATCATCGGGCCCATGATCATCCCCGAAAATCAATAGAACCGTAATATGGGATGATCCTTGGTGGATCTCTTTTTTCTCGCAATTGTATGCAATTTTTTGCATCTAATTACGGGCTTCCGCTTATGGATGTCTCCCCATATTGTTACCGGCGGCTCAGGCTCTCCGCGATAATACGCGACTAGCCGACTAATGATGCTGTCTATCGTCTCGGCTGGATGCTTACGGAGCTGATGAAGCTGCCTCAGAGTCTCAACCCTGATCCTGATGCTGGTGCTCATGATTCTCGTCCCCCAAAATCCTCGCTAGCCGATGATATGCGGCTGGATTACATGATTTCAAATGCTTTAGGAAGTCCTGAAGTGTTTTTATCTCATACTCGCCGCAGAATCGGCAAACCTTACCAACTAATTTGGATCCCATCCCCTCACCCCCATGATTTTAAATCTTCAATTTCCTCGATCGTGGCCTCAAGTTTTCTCAATACCTTGACCCCGTCAAATGAGGTCGGGGTGTAGAAGCATATTACTAGACCCGGGCTCGTTGGGCTTATCTTTCTAGATGAGGTTACGATGATCTCGCGCTCCACCCATCTCATGATTTTCAGGAGCCGGTCGAAAAGCCTCACCTCGAGGCCACAAATGTTGTTAGGAAGGTGGGCCAACTTTATCCGATACGTCCACTCCATCACCTCCTCACCCCATGAATTTCTTCCTTTATCATGGCCATGGCCACGCCATCTCTACTAACATCTTTTCATGCTTGGGCTTTTTCTTCACTTTCCTTGATCTCTTTCTCTTGGCCTCATCCAAGATCTGGCGCGGAAATATTACATACCTTTTTCCGCCCCTTCTCACTACTTGCGCCCCATGAGAGCGCAAGACATGGGCTAGGATCTTCCCCCGGAACTTCAGCTCACCCTCATTTGACTGGGGCCATAAGATTGACTCAAGCATCGTGAGCGGCAGCTCTATACGGTAAGGTAGATGGGGGAGAATCTTTTGAACCTCATTCCATAAACGAGCGTCATTAAATTCTTTCACGATCAGCACCTCCCGAAACATTTATATATGATGAGTTGGCCTCACCTCCCTTATCATTTGTGCCAGTGTGCCAAATCGTGGAGGGGTTTGGATTTGGCTTATTTTCGCTTGAAAGGCTTGGAGATTTGGCATTTTGCTGAAATGCCAGATCTTCTGGCTCCTTTTCCTGAATTAATGGCCAAATCGGGCTTATTTCCGATTTGGCAATCTGGCACCCGGATAATAGGAGTAGGGCCACGGCATCCTGGATCATTTTTAAAGCTTTTTCCCGTACATCTGAGCTGTTCATGTTTAGGTTCTCGGGGCTTTTAGCCAGCATGATCTTATGAGACCGCCCCTCCCGATCAACAATTACGTATCCCTTAGCCTCTAGATTTGGGATTATTTTATGCCTCAGTGTAGAGCTTGAGATTTTAGATACCTTGGCCAACTCCACGTAAGTCCATTCATCTTGTTCCTTCATCAGCTCTAGGATGTGGCGCTCCTTCTCGTTGAGATTCGTGAGGATCTGCTGGAAGCTGCTCTCCACTAATGGTAGGACATTCAATAGGTCTTGAAAATCCGCTACCAAGAGTAACCTCTCATTGATGTTGCCGGCATTCTCCTTCAACATTATTCTATAGGGCCAGAAGATTATCGCGGAGGCCTTGATTAATGAGGTGAGTTTCCGGAAATCTCTCCTCAATTTGGTATCCGGCTCATTAATCGCCTTCAGCCTTTCAACAATAATCGATAAAAATGGAATGATCACATCATCGAATTTCGGGGTCCTCTCCCAAAGCATTCTAAAGAGCTTAGAGCATCCTACCTTGAACTCCTCGAAGCGCCGCTTATAGATATAGTTTGACTCTATTCCCGCATGATGCTCAATTATCCTGAAAGTCTGCTCGCGGCCCTCATCCAAGTTGATTAAAATGCATCTATGGGCCAAATCCGGGTAATCCTGCCACCTCCAATTCGCGGAAGTAACGATTAAGAATGGCGTCCCATTAACCTCATATTCTATTGGCACGAAGCGCCCATTCTCGCGCTCAGTGATGCCGATCTTGAGCCTACCCTCGGAGAGCATGATATGCAGCTGGCTCGGATTTGAGTTTAATTCTTGGATGTAGAGGATGCGCCCATCGAGATCAGCATCCTTGAATTTTCTCTCGAGATATGGCCCGGTCAGCCTACTGAATTCGAGGATTAGCTGGCCATTCTCCAAGGGCCGTAATGGCTTAAGGATCTCCTTGACGAGATGGGATTTGCCTGCGCTATTACTTGATTCTACGATCACGCCCATGATCCTGCTTTCCGGATCCTTCAGCTTAGTTGAAAATAGGCTTAGGATTACGAGCTGAACATTTAAATCTTCGCCCGCGATACCCGGGAACAAGTCCCTCAACTCACTCAAATTTTGGGGCCAATAACTCTGAAAGGCCACGCTCTTTATCTTCCAAGCCTCGGTGGGAGCAACTCCTAGCAGGTCAGCCAGCTCCTTTTCGCCCTCCAAGCTGAATGGGTCGCCGAAAAGCTTCACTTCTCTGCCATTAACGCTAAAGACCCATCCATCACGAGTTAGCCTTACAGAGGGCGCCTCTAAATTTAAAGGTGAGACACCAGTATAGCTACTCATGGAGGTCGCCTCCGCGGCGGTCTCCTCCCTCCTCCTTAACGTAAATCACGCGAATTGTTCTATCATTGAGTAACCGCATTAAAATCCTCTCTAAATCACGCTTAGCGCCTTGAAGCGTGATGGGCGCGGTGTTCCTCATGTTTTCCGCCTCCCCCTATTTTTCTGCCGGGAGTATTGCTCCTCAACCTCATCTCTAGTTAAAAGCAATCGATCAAATCTCGAGGTTGAGCCATCCTCATATCGAATGAGGCCATTTTCCAATATTATAATTGGGCCGCGATCCTCGATGCCTTCGCATTCTATTATCGCGTGGTTTTTCCATCTGAGCTTCATTTCTTACACCTCGGGCGGATTTGAGAGCTGCTCAACCATAGTCTTGGGGATGATCAAGTAATGCGCTGTTGATTTGCTTCTATCAACGTGATAAAATGCGGCATCTTCTAGCCTCCAAGCATCACCCAAATCTATCAGCGAATTGGAGCAGACATAGGTAGGCTGTGGATAGCCGTGAATTATTTTGAACCAATAAACGTATTTATCGGGCCTCAGCCATGTGAAACGTTTCAAATCATCATGATCAATGTGGGGCGGCATTTCTCTATCACCTCACCTTCGCGATTAACCAAATACTATGTTGCCTATTGCAGAGGCCGCAGGGTATGGTCATACGATTAATGTATAGGTGCGGGCCAAGCACGCCCTCCCTCATCGTGTATTTGACTGGAATTGTGATGAAGTTTTCGACGCTTAGCGGCATGAAATCTTGCTCGAGGCCCTTTAAATGATCAAGCTCCGCTTTGAGCCCCATGAGCTCATCATTGTTGAGGGCTAATTCTTTTAGCGAGGCTGCTAGGGCCTCAGCCTTCTGCCTCAACTTTTCCTTAGCTTTTGGCAGGCATGGCCAATCCAAGTACGGGATTCCGAGAGTCGGGCGGTTAAATTGATCGGGATAGAAATTCAAGGAGGCCCGCTTATCATCTATGAAAGCGAAGAGTAAGGCTTTGTATTGTTTATTATCTATCGTGACCTTATACTCAAATCCCTCTTCAAGCTTATCAAATAATCCTATTTTCCTCGCTTCCTCTAGTAATCGGTGATATAGGCGAATCCTATCAAGTATGAGTATCTGCTCATAGGTTAGGTTCGGCTCAAGAAACTCCGTGAAAAGTTTCCCGCATACATTATGGATTTCTAATACTTTTTCGATCCGATCAAGTGGAGTCCCCTCGAGGATTTCCCTTAATTTCACGTCGGTTACATCGGGCAGCGCGTTGATTAGGCGTTTATAGAGCTCCGCCTGGGGGCGATCATCCTCTAGAATCCGTCTTTTTAGCGACTTGGGAGGCTGCCAAGGTCTTAGTTGCTTTGCATCAGTGGTCTCAACTATAACACGAAGGGGTGTGGCCTCCTTTGATAATCCGGCGCCCACGACCTCCTTCTGGCCTCGATCCTTGAAGACTAAGGGGTAGCGCTCAAGCTCGCCCATCAACCGGATGAAGGCCGTAGGATAATGCTTCTCAGACATTTTCTAGGACACCTCCAGGGGCTCGATTACGATTTTCGAATCCTCTTTTCGGATCACTACATATTGGTCGGGTTTCAAGCCGAAATTGGGTGGGATACTTATTATTGTCGGCGATGTCCCGGCTCGTCTGACCTTTCTTAAGACCAAAACGCTCATGGCTATAAAGTTTATAAAGAGGCTTATACATTTTTTGGTACCGATGAAGGGGCAAAATAGGGGCCGGCCAATGGCCTACCAAACTATTTATAGTTTACTCTATGTCCTAGCTAGCGGGCCAAAGGGCTTAAACGAGATCGCCCGCGAGCTCGCGGAGCTCAGGGGCTGGCGCTCATCATCCAAAACCTGGGTTTTAAGTTGCCTACGCCGGCTTAATCAACTCGGCCTAGTTAAGCAGGATGAAAAGACCCGGAAATGGCGGATCGCCGAGAACAAAAAGGCCTGGATACGGCAATTTTTCTTTGATATACAATTCCAAGACTGGTTGATTTATAAGCTCGCCACCATCAATCCAATCATTATGTTCGGGCCCGAGGCCGGGAAACGTTTCAGAGATGTTCTACCGCCCCCTAGAAACATCCAAGAAACCATTAGGCTATATGGGCTCGTTCAGCAGATACTTTTAGGCCGGATCTGCCCCGCATGCCTCGATGAGGGATGGGTTTCGAAAATGAGATCGGAGATCGGGGATTTTGGCTCGTGCCGGATCTTTAGATGCTCTCGGGGCCACGTATTCAAGGTTGATGATGAGGCCGGGACATGGCTCGAGGCATATATAAAGGCCATGACCCGAACAATGCATACGGATCATGAGCGCTGACCCAAATCTATAATTCGGTTCATTTCGCCTAAACACCCCCCGCGATCTTCTCTCGCGTTTTCCGTCGAGCCTTCTCACGTCAGCGCTTTTACGAATTCTTCGATCTTTTTAATGTATTCTCCCGACTTGACTTCCTTTTCTCGGATGCATAGCGTTGCTATCGGTTTTTTAGAGAGTGCTTCCATCTCCTTGAATACTCTTCCCTCGTCGCTCTTGCATGTGCAGAAGAATGCTGTCTGCTTTATCGAGCGGCCATATATGGCTAAATAGGCTCTCATGGGTGATGACAGCCTGCCAACCCATACCGGTGAACCAATCAATACTAGGTCATATTCATCCGGGCTTCTAGATACCTGCTGGATCTTTGGGAGCTTCCCAGCCAGCGCCTCATAGCCTGATCTGAGGAAGCCAAGAACACCGGATCTACTCTTCACGTCCCTGATCTCCTCGATATCCGCTTTCAACCTCTCAGCGATCGCTTCGGCCACGCGCCTAGTGTTCCCGGTCCGCGAGTAGAAGATTACCAAGACCCTCATGTTATCCCTTAGTGAAACCAGCCCTCGGGAAATGTTTAAGACTTTAGGCCTTATTCCGAGATTCATGCGATGCAAGCTTGATGGCAACATCCTCTTTATTAAGCTGGATGATGGTGAGGATTTCTTGGGAGAGGTCTGTAGGGCTCTCGAGAGCACGGGCTCCAGCTCCGGGGTCGTCCTGAGCTGCGCCGGCATGATGAGGAATACCATCCTTGCTTACTACAAAGGAGAGTATATTGAGAGAGCTCTTCCAAGTCCCATGGAGATAATCTCAGTAGAGGGGAACATTGCTCGAGGGGACGATGGAAGCCTCCAGCCACATATCCATGTCGCACTAGCGGATGAGAATCTCAATGTTTATGGTGGTCATTTAAGGAGGGCAATGGTGCATAATACTGCGGAGATCGCGATTCTGATACCGAGAGATGTGAGTCTCATTAGGAGGAGGACTGGCTTATTCATCGAGTAGCTTTGGAGGGATATCGTCGTGGAGGGCAGGGTATTGGTGACGGTTGACGCCGATGTTTATCCAACCGAGGATCCTGAGAAGGTCTTGAGGGCTGTTAAGAACATCTTCCCCTCGATAAGCTTCGAGGTAAGGTGGATTGATTCCTCCGCTAGGGTTGAAGGCTCTGCCGAAGGATATGAAGCCCTAGAGAACTTAAAGAGGCTTCTTAGGGAGAGAAGGATCAGGGCGGCGGCTAGGAGCATTCTAAAATCCTCGATACGTGATGACGTTCTTGTCTTTTACCTGAATAAGCAGGCGGCTTATGCCGGGAAGGCATCGTTCACGGAGCCTTTCGTCGAGTCCCCGCTCCCGCCGATAAGGGTTATTATTAGGGCACCGGACCTCGAGGAGGTGATAAACTGGCTGACCGAGTAAGTTTTAGTCGGGAAGCGGGACCTCAATGCTCAACAGGTCTTCAGCGATATACGTGTTTGGGAACACCTGCCTCGCCTCTATCAAGAGCTTTTCTTCATCGCCTTCATATCTCGGGCTTATATGGAATAGGTAGAGCCTCTTAACACCCGCCTTAAGCGCGATCTCCGCGGCCTGTCTCGCCGTCGAGTGGCCCTCTCTCACAGCATCTTCCTCAAACTTGGAGTCAAAGGTTGCATCATGTATCAGTATGTCCGCGCCCCTCGAGAACTCAGCAATCTCGTCAGACGGCCTTGTATCGCCCGTGTAGACTATGATTCTACCGCGCCTCGGAGGCCCGAGAACCTCCTCGGGCCTTATTATCCTGCCCGAGAACTCTATGGGCTCGCCGTGCTGAAGCCTTCCCCATAAAGGGCCTCTTGGCACTCCTAGCCTCTCTAGCACCTCGACCTTCATCTTGCCAGGCCTACTCCTTTCCCTAAGCCTATATGCGAGTGACTTTACTGTGTGAGATGCATCTATGGCCTCTATCACAAAGTCCCTCGACTCATATGCTATCCCACTATCGATCTCCTTTACATCAATCTCATAGCTCAGCCTGCCAAATCTTATAGATAGCAATGCATTCACGAAGTCCTTAGTACCTCTTGGGCCTATGATCCTGAGGGGATATCTTCTATCAAGCATGGAGAGCGTATAAATGAGGCCCGGCAGGCCGAATACGTGGTCGCCATGTAGATGTGTTAGCAGGATTGTCAGCTTCTGCCTAAAGCCGGTCCCAGCCTTCATCATTTGCCTCTGCGTGCCCTCGCCGCAGTCAAAGAGGATTAGCTCCCCCGAGAATGTCACGGCCACGGATGGAAGGGAGCGGCTTATGCTGGGAATCCCACCGCCCGTGCCCAGGAACGTTACTCTCATCACCGTCATCCCTCCAGCACCACCACCTTCCTGACAAGGCTCCCGTGAACGTGCACAATATGAGACTCCTTTAATCTAAGCCCATGCTTCTCGATTAATTCTTCGAGGCTGAGCTCCGCGGGGGCCGCCATCACTATCCTGCCACCATCCTTCAGTAGGTCTAAGCATCCCTCGAGGAAGTTGTCGAGAAGCGCTATGATGGATTTATCTGGAATCGTTGTAGACCTCCCATATGGCGGGTCCGTGACAATGGCGTTGAAGGCCTTGTCTCTAAACATAGGCTTCCTTGCGTCGCCTACGATAATATTCTCCTCTCCCAGTGCGTAGTGTTTGAGGTTTCTAAGCGCGCCCTCGGCTATCCATCTCTTAAGCTCTATGCCATAAACCCTGTATCCGAGTAGGATTCCCTCGATCATTATCCCTCCAGTGCCGGCGAATGGGTCAAGGATGAGGCCGCCCGACCCTATGCCCGCGAGGTTTATCATCGCCCTCGATAAGTCGGGCTGCATCGCTGATGGCAGTGAAAAGGGCCTCCTGCCGGCAAGTCTCTCATGGAAGAAGCGCTTAGGCTTTATCTCAACCAGTGATCCCACAACAGTCTCAACCGGGCTTGATATGAAGAGGATCAGGATATCGGGCTTCCTCAGATCAACCTTGAGGCCCGGCCTCATTTCTAGAATCCTTTCGCCAATCATCCTCTCGAGCTTGAGCCTGTCGATAGAGGCTCCCATGATCCTCTTTCCCCTGACAGCCATGGTTGAGGCGGTTGGCGGGATGAGCCTCTTGACGGCCTCTTCGCTTATCAGGCTGAGGATCGCTTCAGGGCTCGTCTCCGAGATTCCCGCAAACCTTCCACAGAGCTTCGTATAGGCAGTCCTCCTCACAGCCTCCCGCGCCGCCTCTTCTGACGTCTCCGCTAAGATTATCCTGCCTGAGCCTGTCTCTTGGATCCCGGCCCCGGGGTCGAGGAGCTTTAGAACGGATTTTAACTCCGACGCGGGGATGGACTCATGCTCTCCTGATAAGAGGAAGAAGAATTTCTCCCTCAAGCTCTGCTCAAGACTTCCCTAGCCAATATTCTCGCAACCGAATATCTGGAGTAGCTGCTTGGCACGGTGTCGGAGGCGATTATCGTCTCAGCCCCAGCCCTGAGGATCCTCTCAGCAGCATCCCCGATCATTAGGCCGTGGATGCATGCCGCGATTATCCTGCGCGCGCCCATATCCCTTAACACTTCCACGAGCTTGGCCATAGTACCCCCGGTGCTAATTATATCATCGACGACGAGTACGCTTCTACCCCTAACGCTATCCTCAAGCACGACTGAGACCTCACCCGTGAACTTGTCCCTCGTCGATTGAGCGACTAAATAGTCTGTTCTTAAGAAACCTGCAACCCTTTCCGCCATGCACTTCCCCTTCTTCCCCACAGAGACCACCACAGCGTCATTGAGCCCCATAGCCATGATATAGTCGGCGAGGGCCTCCTCTGCTAGGATATCCTTGACAGGCACTGGTGATGACTCGACAGCCCAAGGAGAGTGGACATTCACGGTATATACCCGCTCGTATCCAGAGGCCTTAAGTAGCTTGAGCAGCGTGCTCAAGCTCATAGCTTCCCCCTCCAAAAAGCGCTTATCCTGCCTCGCGTATGCGAGGTATGGTGATAATAGGTGGACGGATCTAGCGCCAAGATCTAATGCCGCGTCAGCCATCAGGAATGCTTGGAAGATATGTCTATCCTGCGGTGGATGAAAGCCCTGAACCACTAATAGATCCTCCCCTGAGACCTTCTCCGGGAATCGTATATAGTTCTCACCATCCGGGAAGAGTTTATGCTCAACCCTGATTAGCTTGAGGCCTGATGCCTCGGAGATTTTCTCGGCGAGATATGCTGAGGCCGGCCCCCCGACGATTATCATGCAACTCCTCTTTACCCCGTATATTTTTGGTTTGCCTTCATGCGGGTTAAATATCGGGAGGCAGATCGCATTAGGAATGCCTAAGCTTGGAGATGCTTACAGGAGGTTTTTAGCCTTGTTCATGGAGAAGCCCTCCAACTTCAGCTGGATTGATGAGCGGGTTGCAGCCTCTGGAAGGCCCAT
>Ga0080004_1072969_pt1 | contig 13248 bp, 7 predicted proteins | sample WasSprMetagenome_FD_69207 | JGI IMG/M metagenome (GOLD analysis project Ga0080004, IMG submission 69207) | Sulfidic aquatic microbial communities from Washburn Spring, Yellowstone National Park, USA - WS (SPADES assembly) (version 2) | ecosystem: Environmental > Aquatic > Thermal springs > Hot... | reverse complement strand
TTAGCAGTCTGGCCTTCTTCAACATTTTCGGCAAACAGCAGAAAGAGGACTGGAAGACTGCAGATGAGATGAAGGGTCTGGTGGATGACCGTCTTTACGAGGTAATGCAGTGCTACGCTGCGATGAGGACTAACGAGTCGGTGATAACACAGCAGCTTGGCCCCTTCTTCAGCTACCAGGTAAAACTCAGAACAGAACCGGTTTTCATGATTAAAAACAATATAGTGTACGTGAGGGACAGGACTACGGCAGAGGCTGGAAGACTCATAACATGGGGTTACAGGCTCGGACTACTGCGGTATCCCGGGGAAATGTCATACCCCCTCCCCTTCGAGGCAAGATGCCTGATGAAGGTGAATGAGACGCACTACAAACTCTCAGTAGCATTCTACGAGCAGGTGTACTTGAAGAAGATGGTGGTCCTGAGTGCAGTAACACCCAAAGATTACGAGTATCCAAGGGATTACCGTGTAAGGGACTGGTTCAAGGGAGAAGAGCACAAATGCAGATTGCTGAGGATGGAGTTTGGCGGGGAGAAGCCCCCGATAGATAATCCACCGATCCCGTGTCACGAGATGGACTATTACTGGGACAGGCCTAACCCGCTGACAGTGGGTTTTGTGAGGGAATTTGAGAGACTGCTTGAGGAGGAGAAACTTCCGAAAAATGCTGCTATCACGATCGCCACAAAATTCGCGAATGTTTTGATGGATTACTGGAGTAAAAGCCCTGAGAGGGACAATCCAAAAATGACCCTCTACGATCCTGTTACCAAGAGCGTCAGCAAACTGGAACTGCCAGAGAAGACAATTTACAATTCTGAAGACGCTATCTGGTACAACATGCTGGCTGGCTACGGATGGTGCGGTTCTTTTGTTAGAGTTGTACAGTATATTCTCAGAGACCTCGGGCTTGATGTCTATTCTACTAGTATTGACATAACCGGAGCTCATGCAATCTTGGGAGTGAATGAGAAGGATATTATCGGGGCGAAGGGGATAGATGGTGTCACGGTTGTGGTGGTTCAGAGGGATGACGGGCTGGTTGTGAGAATTCGCGTGCTTGAAGTGTCGGATGTTGATAGACCGCACAGCATATTCTACCTGGATAAGACAAAGTACATGGCCTTCAGCCAGTATAATCCGGTCTGAAAAACTCTTCCAATTTTTTTAAAAAATAAAAAAGGGTTAACTCTTCAGCAGACTACTACACAACCTGTTATCGCACCTAGCCAGTCTGGCGGGCACTCGTACCTGCAGCAACCCGCTTTGAACTGGTATTTCGCCCCCGGTTCGATGAACCACACAACATTTCCTGGCACTCTCTCACAGGGCCATTCAATGTATGCCGTGTTGTTTTCCTTGTCCAGGCTACCCATCAGTCTGGCGTCAGGTATGAGCTGTTCACTCGTTGTCAGGAGAGCATTCCTCAGGTAACCCGTGTAGTGTGTGACAAATTCCACCTTCTCGTAGTTCAGAGTACCCTTGTTGTAATTCGCCTCTGTTGCGGGAGCCAGAATGGTTCCAGATCCCGCGATTGAAGTTTCAGCAGCATTCCAGTAGAGTGGGGTTATGTTCTCTTTGTAGATCTTTACGTTCTTTGTCGCTTCCACGATTTGATTGCAGCTGTCCTTCACAACAGCTTTGAGCGTGTAGTTGCCTTGCGGTAGTTCTATCTGTACTATGTCTGGAGAGATGGCTATTGTTCCACTCCTGCTGTCGAGGTCTATTCCGAAGTACCACAGCTCATTAATGTAGAGATCAAGCCTTTTAACAGCACTGTCATCACTATAGCTGACTGTCACGGGTAGGGGGAATGTGTTCCCACTCTTGATTTCGTACTCTTTTTGACTGGGTTCTATGATGCTCACGACTGGTGGCTGGTCTGGACAGCGGTTGCAGGCTACCAGCAGTCCAGAAGCTTCAGCAGTCTGGCCTGCAGTGTCCTCGACAACGAGCCTGATTGTTATCGACTGTTTACCGTTGAATACTGCTCTGAAGCTCATCTGGGCGTTGTTCACGCTGGAGCCGCTTAGGGGCGTGCTCGCGGCGAGCTGGCCGTCAGCGTAGAGTCTTGCTTCTTTCAGACCGTTTGGAGCGCTGGCTGAGAATGTTACTGTTACAGGGCTTCCATCGTTTATGCAGTACATTGGGTAGCTGAACTGGGTTATTGTCGGCGGCTGTGACCCGCTTCCCCCACCACCGCTTCCGCCTCCGCCTCCGCTCCCTCCCACGGTGAATCTGACGCTTTTCGCGGCATTTTTCCCGTTGCTGTCGTAGGCGAAAACACTCAGCATGTATTCTCCGGGCTCATTCAGAGTGCATGTTGCCCTGTACTCGTTGCCGGTGTCGGGGCTTGTCCTTGTAACACTGCAGACTGTCCTGTAGGAGGCCAGGTTTGAATCGTATATGGCAAAGTTGAAGTCCACTCTGGTAACCCTGCCGTAGCCGCCGCTCACGTAGGCTTCAGCCCTCGCTGTAAGGCTTCCCAATGGGACGCTCGCACCGTTCTGCGGGTAGAGGATGCCGAGGTATAAGCTCCCCGGCACGGGCACCGGTGTTGAGTACACCGGAACATCCGCTGGCGCAGTTCCGAGGACTGTCACGTAGGTCTGGTTGCACTTTCCTTCTGCATTGCAGACTTTGACGGTCCAGGTTTCATTGTACCTCTTTCCGGTCCAGGGGAATCTTGCAGTCTTGGCATCGAGGATCTCTCCTGTTATGTTCTGGCTTCCGTTCTGCATCCATGCTCCCGTGATCGGGCTGGTTGTGTCTATGTTGAAGATGAGGTTGAAGTTTGACCCTTCAACGAAAGCGTAACCCCTTTCGACTGTCACGGGGATCGTGTGCCTTGCTGCAACCCTTCCCTCAACGGAGAGGTATTCTATGGTTATGCTCGTGTTGTTCCTTGCACCGGGTTTGTTGTCCACGGGGTTTATCAGGAAGGCTTTCAGTCCTCCTCTGTTGCTCGAGTCGAGATAGTAGGACTGGCCGTTCACTCTTATATCGGAGGGCTTGCAGATTGCTATTCCGCTGTAATAGCCGGAATGAGGCCAGTCATTGCATGGCTGACTTCTGTTGTCTTTTGCACAGCCGTAGGTGATCTTAACTGGCAGCATTGCCTGGAAGAGTGGCAGGTTTTTGAACGTTATCCCCTGCTCTGTTGCCGGGTGCTCTAAGAGGTCGGGGAATGTGAGATAGGGGGTGATGGTGAATGGGTTGCTGTTGGGTGGGGGTATCTGGTAGCCTGCGGTGCTCACGGTTCCTGTGACCGCTCCCCAGTAGTCCGGGTTCATCGTGTTTGATACTGGAATCAGCACCTGTTTTGAACCGGAGAATTCTGTCCCGGAGTAGCCTGGACAGCCTGAAGCCTGGCAGGCTTCGTTTATGCAGTACACTGCACCTACAGTATCCCCGACTCCGAGGGGTTCTGCCTTTACTGGCAGTGGTAGCACTTCATCTGAAACTCTGCAGCATGTCACGGCGAGTGTGCTGGAGAGGACTGCGGTTCCCGTGTATTTGCAGTAGTAGAGCTGGGTGGAAAGGCTTGCGGAGCCCCCGTTGTATAGGACTGCGGTTGTCTTCGGGTCTGCTTTGAAGCCTGAGTTATCGTCGTTAGAGCATGAGTATTTTGGAACGTTTGATATGATTACTGCGCTGGGTATTGCTTTGGGCGGGTTTGCGGTGGATAGTATTGATGAGGATATTGTGCCCTGGTACCCGGTTGCGTATGCACCTGAGACGGCCCGGTAGGCTATCTGGACGAGGTAGCCTTTGTTTGAGGGTGTGAGGCTGGCCTGGACTTCTTTGGTGTTATAATAAACGTTCATGTTCAGCTTGTTTACTTCCTTTCTTCCGGTCTGCAGGTTTATGATCGAAACGTAGAGCATATTTGAGTATCCGCTGGATTTGATTTTTATTGGAATGCTCATTGTATCGTATCCTGCAGCATCTCTGCTGCTGTAGCTGGGGTTCGGGTTCAGCGGGTAGATCCAGAGCTGTGCATAAGGGAGGCTTATGTAGTAGATGTAGTCGTAATATGTCCTGTAGCAGTACCAGCCTAAATCATCGCAGTAGTCTGAATAGAGGTAGTAGAGTCTTGTGATCACGTTTGAGAGGGGGCTGACTTTTGGATCATTCCTCTGTATTGGTGTTGCCTTCCGCGCTATGTCGTCGAGTTCATAGGCTACTACTCCGCTTTTTTCTCCGCAGATGTAGTTGTTCCCTCCAGCATACCTGCACCAGCTTCCCGGTGCTCCGACGATCCTGTTACTGCTGGAGCTCGGGTTAACCTTCAGGATGGTCGGGTTTAGGTATTCGACTGTGAAGTTCACTGTGAACGAGCATGTCGCGCCATTGTATCCGTAATGTATGATTGTGGCTGTATGGCTTCCGGGGGTGAGGTCTCCGACTGTCACGGCAACGTATGATCTCATCACCCCGTTGCCCAGGTCGATAAAATTGTACCTGGTGGATCCTCCGTCGGAGCCCCTGTAAACGCCGTCAACGTATACGTGCATGCCGACGCCACTGTCCTTATTTCTCAGGCTGGTGGATGTCTCCATCCACCCGTAAACGCCAATCCCCTGTCCGGGGTACACTTTCAGCCTGTGCCCCTCTCTTGGAATGTCAATGTAGAGTGTGCCGTAGTAGTTTGTAGTAATGCCGCCCTGGTAGAGCTGGTAGTACACTACTGTGCAGCTTTTTTGGATTCCGTCGCTTATAACATCGACATAGATTGTGGAGCTGCCGCAGGTGCTGTCCCTGCAGGCTTCAACTCTGACTTCGTGCTGTCCTACGCTGAACTCTACGGTTGTTGAAAATGATTCTCCATGAGACCAGAAGCCTGTGAGTGTTTTGACCAGTTTTCCGTTATCGTAGATGTTTATCCTGTTTGCATAGGATGGGAGACACCAGTAGCCGTAGGGTTCGAGGGCTACTATTTTACCGCTTATCGTCACCTGAGCACTTAGACCGGGGGGATAGAATGCCTGGTAGGATGGGTTGTTGAGTGATGGGTAGACGGGGCAGTCGGCGAGGGCGGGCTGTATTACTGCAAGGAGCAGCAGTCCGAAAAACAGGGTTAGTGGCTTTTTCATTCTCTCACCTCCTCCTGTGCAGGAATACAACAATCATCCCGCCCACAGCGGCGGAAACGAGGAATGTTATAATTCCCTCAGGGGGAATTCCGGATTGGACTGTTCCTGGATTTTCGGATTTCGGGTTTTCCTTTTCCAGCAGTTTGAGAGCTTCTGATGCTTTGACAAGTGCTGGTTTTTCAACTACACCGTGGAATGTGTAGGATTCGTGCAGTCCGCGGAGGATCCTTTCGCAGTAGTGCGAGTTTGAAATCCTTATGCTCTTTGGACACACGGGGTTGTCGGAAACGTAGTCCCAGTCTTCATCTATGACCTCGTTCGCGTAGCTTGCGAAGAGCCAGTGGTTGCCGACGTAGTCTGTTATTGTCCTGTTCAGGACCGTGAACGTAACCTTAGCGTTCGCATAGCTTGAGTTGTTCCCTATAACGACCGCGAACGTGTTCAGGCTCGCTATCATCGTGCAGTTTTCAAGCTGTGCATAGCGTATGAGGTTGTGGTAGGCTTCGATTTTCGAATTGTAGCAGTACAGGTTGTCTATTCTGCTGTCAACTATTTCAAGCATCGCATTTCTCGCCACCACTGTGCCGTTGAAGTTCGAGAGTTTTGAGTTTCCGCTCAGTTCAACGTAGCCGCTGCAGTGGTCGAGGAGGGCGTCGCTGGCTGCCATGTTTACAGTCTGGTTCACAAGAACTAGGGCGAAGAAGAGGATTGGGAGGATCATCTTAACCCACCTCCTGGCTGTGTGACGTTTGTCGGCACGTAATTGCCCCAGTCAACCTCGGGGACGTAAACGCTCATTATCCTCGCGTAGGCTGGCGGGGTAATTGTGAAGCTGACTCTTGCAGAGGAGTTCTTTCCCCCTATATCGTATGCGAGGACTTCCACAGTGTGGTTGCCTACTGTGGCGGAGTGGTTGAGGGAGAAGCTGAATTCTCTCTGCCCGTTTAGCGTGTAGGAGTTGATCTTTGCGTAGTCAAAATAGACTTCAACGAGGCTTAGACCGTAGTCGTCGCTGGCGGAGGCTGTGATTGTGAAGTTTGCGGTGAGATCATCTCTTGCCTCTATTTTTGTCCCGTTCTGCGGGGATGTTATGCTTACTGATGGTGGTAGGTCTTGGATTATCCTGAAGTTTGCGGTGTCGGAGGAGGTCTGGCCTTCGTTATCGTAGGCTATCGCCATTGCCGTGTGTGTTCCGTGGGTTACGTTGACTGCGACTGCCTGGCAGGTTGTTGTGTTCTCGCATGTTTTCAGGAGGTTTCCGTCCAGGTAGAGTTCTATTCTCACAACTCCGAAGTCGTCGCTGGCGGTTGCTGCGATTGTTATATTCATTGGACCTGCTGTAACGTATTCTGCCCCCTTTGCCGGTGAAATTAGGACAACTGAGGGCGGGCTGTCGATTGCCAGGACTATGCTGCTCAGTTTCCCGGTTATGTCGGATGCTTCGATTCTGGCAAAGTAAACTGGCTCGTCTGAAGAGCTCGTGTGGCTGTTTCCACCGTAGTTCATTGTGAGCCTGCTGGTGTTGTCTTCTTTGACCCATGAGAGGCTGAATTCTGCTGTTTTAACCTCGCATGTCCAGTTTCCTGTTCTCCTGTACTCTTCATAGCATTCTCTCAGCCTTTGCTCATCGTTTGAGGAGATTGGGGAGAAGCCGAAGGCGAGTCTTTCTCCGCTTTTGTAGCCTGCGTAGACGTTCACGGCGATTACTGAAATGTCATCGGTTACTCTTATGCTGTAGCCTGAGGAGTCTTTTTGGTAGTTTATTTCTGGAAAGGCGATGTCGTTGAATGCTGTTATTGGTCTGATGTAGATTGCCTTGTAGACTACCTGGTTTGCGTAGATTATCTGGACTGTTGAAACATCTTCGAGCTGGCCGAGGTCTATTCTGAGTTTTTCATTCGGCTCCCAGATGTTGTTCCCGTTCTCATCTGTAACGCTGGCTTTTCTGTCGTTGATGTATATTGCGAGGGAGTTCAGGTCGATGCTGAGCTGCGCTGTGTTCACGACTTCCACGCTTGTGTTGGTTTGTGAGACTATCAGTGGGACGCTTTCCTTCGGCATTGTTTCCTCAACAAGCTTCAGAACTGTTGAGCCGATGCTCGCTGCCAAGAGTGAGGAGATCGCCAGCACAACCAGCGCAACTAAGGCCGAGGAACCCCTATTCCCTTTCATACATCCCAATTTGAAGGTTTAAAAATGCTCCATTTTAAAAAATTGAATTATACAACCAGTACAAAAATTGCAATGGAGAAAGTGATAACGAAAGTGCCGAAGCATCTCCTGTAATCCGAATGCACAGCACCGCTTGCCAGCGGAAGAATCGAGGCGAGAATTGCAATGCTGTCAGCGGGAATACCCCTGATGGCTTCGACATCGATTTTTTCAGTGCTGAGCCTTGAAAATGCCTCTATTACGGGCAGAAGCTGGAGCTTAACGATCAGCATCGTGAAAACTATCACCATAAAACCTGCCATTGCAAAAAGCCCTGCACTCCTCGCAATGGATTTTCTAAGTTTTGAAAGCTCGAAAAACCTGTGGTACTCGTATATTAGTCCGGAGATTACATCGCTCAGGTTCCTTGTGACATGGACAACGCAGCCGAGGGTGTAGAGTACGATTGAGAGAAATGGATGTCTGACCCTTTTCGACTGCTCCTTCAGGGCAGAACCCAGCGATGAAACCTGGCTTTCAGCGATTACTGGAGCTATCTCTTTTGCTATCTCTCCAGAGGCTGTTAAAAGCTGCGATCCAGTTTTCGATGCGGCCATGAGGTTCATCAGGAAGGAGTCGAGCTGATCCTCAACATCTGTTTCCCATTTCAGCGTTCTTCTGAACGCAGCTGCGAGGATGAATGCTGCAGAAGAGCTGAAAACAAGTGATGGGAATGTGATTCCCGAAAATCCGAAAAAGCGCTCCAGATAAACTGAGGCTATTACAATTGAGGAAAGCATGAAGGCAGCAATCATCGCCTCTTTCCCCAAGTGCCTCCTCATCATCTTTTCCGGGGAGCCGATGTAGAGCGTTGCAACCATAGCAGCTGCCATCGCCGGAAGGCCGAAGTATACCGCAAGGGCCGCGAAATCATTTCCACCCTCGATCATCGAGGATGTAAGGCTGAAAATTGCGAGCGTTGGAAGCATTCCGAGAAGGGCGAAGAAAACGGAGCTAAGGTTTTTAAGCCTGCTTGCATAGCTTTCAAGCTCTATTCTCCTGTAAACACTGTCTATGCTGATGAATTCGGATACAAATTCATCGTAATTCTTCCTTTTTTCGGAAAAGCTAACGAGACCCCTGAGAAAGGCGGAAAACCTGTCGCTAACCGTGGTAAAAGCAATCTCAAGCATAGCATCCCTCAGCTCCTTTCCCGCGTATCTTGTTGCCACCACTATCTTCGAGAACTCCTCCCTTATTCCTTCGAGATCGCTGTTTGCAAGCTCCTCCATTGCCTTTGTTAGCGGAGCCCCTCCCCTTCCCAGCGAGGAGAGTATTGCCAGCGCTGTTTGGAGGTTTCTTTCGATGTTTTCCCTTTTTTCTGATGCCCTGATGCTGAGAAAAAGGCTGAAAAAGGCCCTTGAGAGCATCGGGTATGCGAGAACCGCTGAAAGGCATGAAATCGCAGGTTTTCCTAAAATCTTTGCATCTTCCGGAATATCTAGCGGGAATAGAAGGGGGAATGCTGAAATTCTGCTCAACAAAATGAAGATTAAAAAGCCGGAAAAAATTGAGAAGATAAAGGCCACTATTTCACAGTTCCTTGCAAGATTTTCGGCATCGAAGATGTCCAATGCGTAAAGCCTTCTCCTTTTCGCCTCTACTTCCCCTTTCAGCGGATGGGGGAGCATAATAGATCGGAAAGCTGCAGAGAATCGCTGCCAGCTGATTTCAACCTCTCCAGCAATTTGAAAATGCGCGATCGAAGCGAAAATGCAGGATTGAATGCCTTTTCAAACCCCATCTCTACACCCCAATTGATTGCAGTGTTTAAAAAGCGGACAGGATTGAAGTGCTATGGTCCAGAAACTTCGCAAGATTTAAAGCGCAAGACAGAATGGGCAGATGAATTCTTTCTACAGGGAAGCTGTATTCGCTGCTCTGCAACGGAGTAAAGATAGCTACAGGAAGTTCTATTACATTCTAGAGAAGCTTGAAAGGCTCAGGCTCGTTGACATTGTCTTCGGCGAGAAGGGAAGGAGGAGGACGAGGTATGTTCATGCAAAGTTCAGCGGGGATGTTTTCGAGAAGGCTATGAGAATACTGGGCTAACTATTCAAAGTTTGATGTTTGAAATTTTAACTTCAAAACTTAAAAAATCTATCAGCGCTTCCAGCCGATTTTTCCGCAACCCTCTCCATTACATCAAACTTGTTCGCTTTCTCACTATGGATCTCTTCCAATTGTTTTGAGAAAATTACAAAGAGCTTCTTTTATGGAGCTTCCAAGCACTATTACGCCAGCGCGTCTCAACCTTTCGGAAACTTCCTCGCTTCCGATCGCAATAAATTTGTACTTTGAAGAATAGCATTTGACGATCAGCGGAATATCGGACTCGGTTCCCTTAGACAGGTAGACAAACAGCACGTCCTCTGAGGGGGATAAATTCTTGATAACACACTCGATAACACTGTCTATGGTTTCATCTTTTGACTTGCACAGGATATCAATGCAAACGTCTTTCTGGGGGAGCAATCTTTTCTGCAACGCTTCGTAATTTTTATCGTAGAAGTCTCTATCCTCTTTCTCAATTCTTTCAAGAGTCTTCCGAACTATGAGCTTCATATCCTCGTAAGAGAATGGCTCATATTCCTCTGGGGGACTCAAATCGAGCGTGATCTCTTTCTCTATTTTTATGGAGTAGGGTCTGAAAGTTCTATAAATAGCGTTGGCTTTCTCTATGTAATAAAGCAGAGATTCTTCAGATCTGGGATCTTCAGGTTTAGGGTATATTATTCTGGAATTTTCTATTTTTTGATGACAGACCCCCGTTTTACCCTCTATATACTTTATGATTGTATTTATGCTGGGTTCTTTTTCTTTCCTAAACTTCCCGAGTTCTTTACGTATTTTCTTCGGAGGATTTAAATAATAGCAGATAGATTTTTCATCTGCCTGAGAGAGTAGAATCTTTGTTTTACCTTCTTTATATTCCTGGATTGCATACAATAGATGTCTATTAACCCTCTTTACGAAGTCTAGGTCCTGACTTTTGCACAGCTCCTCCCCTCTTCCATAATTATCAGTTTTTCTATAAAGAATGCTGCCCTCTTCGCAGACGAGATAATCAGCATTGTAATGCCCCACCCTTTTTAGAGTGCTGTTTATATCCCACCCGGTTATTACTACCTTTATGTCAAACTTAGAAACCAGTTTTTCTATCTCTTTCTCTTTGCATTCCGGTTTCAAAACACCCGCAGAAGTTATCAGGACGAGTTTTTTTGGTTGCTGTCCAATTAATTCTTTTACAATCTCTTCCGGTGCTTTGTCCCGAATGTGGTTTATCCGCAAAACAGTTTTTATAAACCTTTTTAGCGAGTATAAGTCCTCGTAGGGGACTAGATAACCCAATCCCCACTCGGACATCATTTTTGCCAGTGTCAGTGGCATCTTGCTTGGGTGAGAGGCAGAATAGGTAACAAAAGTCACAACACCGTAATCTCTGCACCTCTCAAGCTCCATCAACTGACCTGCAGGATTTGTTATGTCGATAATTGCGTAATGACAGTTGTGCAGGAGTCGGAGCGATTCATCGTGGATTTCATCCGGTTTTATGTCATCAAACACATTTTTTGCCACGATCGGAATGAGCCCCACACACTTAACGGCATCCCCCATAGCGTTAAGGAAGGGTTGGTCTTTTTCGTAGTTTCCACCCAGAAAAACCATTTTTTTCTTTCATCTCTCAAAAATTTTAGAGCTCCCCTCACATTCTCCAGCTCTGACGAGTTTGAGTCCGGATTGTGCATAGCTTTCCCGCTCTCTGCAGTTGTATTCATGAGTAGAAATCGGATACAAGGCAGAATTCAGCGAGGTATGACTAACTCCACCTCGGAATAATCTCTCGCGGTCAGCACAACATAATTTTCCTTCCAGTATTCATATCTATACATGCCATGGGCCGAGAGCCATGTGAGATAGGCTTTAAACAGCCTGAGATAACCCCCATAATGCGTTCCGTGATGAGCGCCCCTCAAAAAAGAGATCCCTCTTTTTAGGTTAACTCTGTTCTGGGACATTTCAAGCTTTCCGACATAGTTGAGTACTCTATTGGAATTGTCTCCGGGAATTACTATGAATGGGTGATCATTATAATAGTATTCGAGGATTAGACTGAAATCGTTAAGAGTGTCATAAATCCGGGAGAGCAGCTCTCTATCCGTTCGGGTCATTTCTTGAAGAACGCGTGCTCCAAGCGGTAAAAAGTAATAGGAATATTCGCTGGGAATACCTTCTTCTCTGAACTTTTCAGTCCTTTCTAGAGTTTTAACATTCTTTTCAATTTCTTCCTCATCGATTTTTATACCCGCTTTTTCTAGTTGCTCGATAAGTCTCCTAAAATCATTTTCCAGCTTTCTTATCATTTCGAGAGACACATGTTCATCGATACGACAGGGGGGCCAAACCACTCTGATTTTCACATTGTTGCCCAGTGGTATTTGATTTCCTCTATAAAGCGGTTTTAACCGCTTGTTCCTGAATTTTTCAGCTATTTTCTCCAGCACCTCGTTTTTCGGAATTCTCCTAATTTGCATAAAAGCTATAGCCAACGCCATAAACTTCAAAACATACCTCCGCAAGGACTCGGGCTCTAAAGGTATCCCTGGGATGTAGATATTTCTAAATTTCCCGGATTGAAGGCCCTCGAGAATGTAGGGCAGAAGAGAGAAATGATCGTAGTGGAAGTGCGTTATGTAGAGATCGATGTTATCTACAAGACGCTCATATGACCTATAAAAATTTATAAATCCATTAACAGCCTCCAGAGAGCCCTTCCCCGGGTCTTTGCAGCCAAAGTCGACTATGTGAAGCTCACGAGAATTTGGGAAGAACATTGCGGTTGCCTCTCCGCGACTTGGAACCCTCCACGCACGAACTAAAGCTAGCATCTTCCATCACCGAATTTGATTTTTTTACTACCTATATTCTAGATGATAAAAAATTTTCGATGAAACTCAGAAGCTTTCCATTTTCATTACAACAGTTTAATACCCCTGCGCTTTACAATCCTGCAGGCATAAACGCCTCCGCGTACTCAGACAGAGCTTGCAAAAGTCTTTCAAGTTAATATAAAATTAAAAATAACTAAATTATATAAGACAGATTCCACTTTTTGACAAAAGATTGCTGGTTACTTAAAGATTTATTCCATCCACTATCTAATTTCGCAAGAATTTTGCTATAGATCTCATCCTTCGATAATTTGTGAAACTTTGAAAATGCATTAATCTCCTTAGATATTGAAGTAATCTCTCTAAATCTCTCCAAAAGTCTTTCTATATTCCCATACATATCAGTATTGGTGATAAGCATGGACAATAAAGAAGGTGCTAGAAGTTCTATATGGTGATCTCTCTCCAAGAAACACTTAGATAAGGATTCCTTTAACAAAACTCCTCCTATTTTCGGATTTTCCAGAGTAGAGTATACACTTCCCAATTTTCTTTTAATGGATAATATTTTTCCTAGTACTAATTCCTTAAATTTTTCTACTTTTTGCTTTTCGCATTTTATTGAATAGTAATAGCATCTTGATGGAAATTTTAGTTTAAAGTCACACACATTCCCATAGATGGCCAATGCCTGGATATCAAAGTGGGCATCAAGCTCCTGTAAAGCCATAAAGTATCCATGAGCTCCCTCTAGTATGGGCATCTCTTCTAGTATTAATATTCCTAATAGATGTGTGATCACTCTTTTCCCCGCTTTAAGGTGATCTCGGTAACAACTGAAATTTTGGTCAGAAAACTCTTCCAAAGGTAAGAATACATTTAAATTTATTTCTTTTATATTCTCGTTTGAGGTGTCAAAAGCCAAAGCTGTAGCATTATCTGAAAAAATACCTTTAAGCCTTTTTCCAAGAACTGGAATCTCTCGGTATTTAGCACTTTTTAGAATTACAGTCATTGTGCAAGGTGAAAGAAAAACTTTCCTCGGCG
>Ga0080004_1126692_pt1 | contig 13249 bp, 22 predicted proteins | sample WasSprMetagenome_FD_69207 | JGI IMG/M metagenome (GOLD analysis project Ga0080004, IMG submission 69207) | Sulfidic aquatic microbial communities from Washburn Spring, Yellowstone National Park, USA - WS (SPADES assembly) (version 2) | ecosystem: Environmental > Aquatic > Thermal springs > Hot... | reverse complement strand
CTACAGAGATTTTCGGGGTTTTGCATTTTTATACTGTTAAAGAGGGAGTATATAAGAGCTCAGTATAGGATAAGATATATCGTTAAGGTTAGTAGTATAGAAAGGAATGATGAAGGAGCGAAGTAATATGAGGAGAAAACAAAAGACCGACCTCTCCCAAATCTTGGGAAGAAGTCGGTCTTAACCCGCTAACGCACGTGCGTGCTATTCTCTCTTATTACCTATAGGAAGAGTTAGGACGTATATTCGGTTGCCTTGACGGCATTTTGCTACTCCGCACAAAGCAAGCCGTTCCCAGACAACATTGGAAATTTGAAAAACTTTCCAAATTTGACCACTATCGTCAGTAAATTCGACGGAGGTTAAGTCTGGGAAGGCTTGCTCCACGATAAACGTTTTATCTTGGAATTTAGCTTTTCGTGCCAAGATGTATCTTTTAGTGCCAAGCTTTACCATAGCTTAACCCTCCTCGAAAAGATAATGGATTTCGGTAGGGTCATAGACGTCTTCAACGCTTGTTTTGTAGCCAATGGTTAGCAATTTTCTATGCAGTAGCTGAAGTCTTTCAAGTGGGATGTCAATTTTGAGAAAGCGTTTACCTTTAAAATAGCGAAGTTGTGCAGCACTTGGCCAGATAATCAGACACAAGAATTTAACTCTGTTACGCTTTTTAAGCAAGTCATAGACCTTGGCGGCCGTTGTTACCTTTTGACTATCTGTGAAGTAGATTTCAATTGTATCTTGGTCAATCCAAGTGAATTTATTCACCAAGTGCTGGCACAATCCCTCTTCTGGGTCAAACGTTAATTCTACATTTCCAGTACCCTTGTCAATTGAAAGGAAAAGCTTCTTATTGCAGTAAGGGCACTGGACCACTTTTGGCTTGCTTAGATTAACCCTATCTGCCCAGAACATGGTACCCCTCCTATGCGTAGTTTTCGGAAGCATTATATAACATATATGGAATATTGTCAAGAGGTTTTCGGCCAATTTTAGCCCCTAACCAATCCGAATAACCCAAAAGAAGTATAAACTATGCGAAGTTAACATAATCTGCGCAAAGAAAACATAAATTACTTAACATAAACTTCCAAAGGAGACCTTCTAAGATACTGGCCTTCGCTGCTTGAGTCCGAAAATGTTTTCGCACGTAAATTTTATCGCAAACCCCCGCAAAATTTCCCAAGCAAAAACACAAACTTGCCCCACGCCTCGGAGACAACCGGTGGGGAGTATACCTTCCCAAAAGTTTTTGAAAACGGTTAGGAATGGTTAATAATACAAATGCGAGTATTGACTTTTGCACAACAACACTGTAAAATATAAATGAGCATAAGCTCAAAAAATCTTGAGAGGAGGTGAAAAACTATGGCTAAAAAGACTGTGGATATGGTAGTTGAGAAATATCGTAGGAATCTCGCTGCTGCTGGCCCCGATTACCGCTATGGTGTGGCTAACCCTACTCGCCCCTGGTTGGAGGGCTTCATTGCCTCAAGTGACCGCATGAAAGCTGAACTCCAGAAAGCTCTTTCCGAGGGGAGGCACATAAAGGGGGCCAGAGAGAGAGGACAGAAGCGGTATGATGAAAAAGTTGCCACCGTAGGAGCCGACCGATTCACGGCTGCGGCTGAATTGGCGGCCCGCCACTATTCAGAGATTGCCGGTGATGTAATGAATGCCGCAGACGCTGCACGCCGAGCGGCTCAATCTCTACCCAATGTTACGCTTGAAGACCGTCTCAACAGGATGCGGGCTGCTATCGTAGCTATACACGATTACTGGTCCAAAAAGGGTAAGTAGTTAGCTTAAGTTCTAACGTGAAAGGAGCTGAATATGTTACTTAGGGAACGAAAGTTGGTGGCTAAAACTTTATTTCCTGCTGCAACTGGCCAGTTAGTAATTGACCTTCCCGCTCTTGGTAGTTTCAGCTACCTTGTCTTTAAAGTCTGGGGGAAAAATGGTAGCTCTTCTGGTACGTCCCAGAAACTCTACGAGGCTTTCTCTAAGCTGGAAGTCATCGCAGATGCTTCAATCCCACTCTATGATTGTTCAGGCATAGTGGCCTATAAGTTGAGCCAGTTCTTGAATGGTGGTGCAGATGTATATCTATGCAATGAATATTCAGCAGCTACACAATTTATCCAATTCCTAATTCCATTCGGCCGAAGCCTCGGAGACGAAGAACTCTGGCTTGATGCAGGCCGATACAGTAGTCTCCAGTTTCGTGCAACATATAGTTTTAACACAACTGCCAACGGTTTTGATATGACCGGGACCTATTACGAGGTCTCGGTCTATGAGTTCGTCCCGGCACCTACCCGCAGGATAGGACTGGCTCGCCATGCCACAAGCCTTAGCGTTACCACAGCTGGGTCCGGAGAGTTAATTTACCGCTTGCCCCAAGGCAATGTGATACCGGCAATCTACATATATGCTAACCGGGAGGGCTATAACGCGTCTGCTATCTTTGACAAAATAGTATTAGATGTCAATGATGGCGCAATTAAAATTAAAGAGATGCGCCCATTAGACATACTTTATGAAAACGAAGTAGCCTCCTGGGTATCGCAAAGGCTTGAGTGGATACTTTACAGGGCTGATAACGCCACTATTAACTTGCCGGTATCGGACATTAAAGCCGCTGCATTAACCTTGCAGATTGATATCTCAGCCGGTACTAACTTCCCATACTACACAATCGCTAACATTGCCGGTAACCAGGTTATAACTTCAGGTATCTTGATTACCGGTGGCGCTACCTGGGGGGCCACCACACTTGATACCACAGCTCGCATAATGCATCTCCGTATACAAGGCTTGGGATGCAGTCCACTTTTCAAGATTGTACCTGGGGCAAGTGAAAGTTTTGAGGACGCCTTGAATACACGTGAATATGGTAATGTGCGATTAATCTTTACCCAGGCTATAGCAAACGCTACTCTTCAAGTAATCCCAGTGGAGATTCTGTCGTGAATGGGAAAATTGTGAGCATTACAGACATGATTATTCATGAGGGGCAATGGAGCGAGTGGCACCTCGTTCCGTTGCCCCGGTCCAAAACTGTCTATCAACTAACGTTCTTCAGTTTTATCGCCGACAATGCAGTTCTCAATAATGTTGGCTTATACGCAAAGCGTGGCGACTCATTTTATCCGCTTGTGGTCTTTACTGATTGGAGTGGGAAACGGGCAGGCCAAATGTATTTTGAAGGTTATGTTTTACCTGACCACGAGCTTTATATCTGGATTGATTCATCTGGTGCGGTGAGGGTCCAATACACAATCCAGGGTAAAATGCTTTTGGAAGCCTAATATGCGATGTATTACCAGGTTTCAAGAACTATACCACCGAATACGAGCAAAGATAATCCACTTACAGTGGAAGTTCAAGTTAATGAACCATATTTATGGGGATTCTATATTTTCTTCCCTCCTGGCCCTTGTGGACTGGCTGGGTTCAGAGTCAGATGGGGACTATTTCACTTCTTTCCAGCCAGTGAAGGGGAATGGTTCAGAGGAGATGACATCACTTTACTGATGCCGATTGGTTATTGGCTGGAACACCCAGAGGAAACTTTCACGATAGAATTCTTTAACGAAGACGATACTTATGAACATACCATAATAGTTGGTTTACTTTGCTATCAAACTGAGTTAGAGGTGCCTCTGGCTGGAGGTGTTGGATATGGCGGAATACATAGACCGTTCTGATGTGTTTAACCCACAGACACCACTTGCGCTTAAAGATACAGTTTGGAGTGTTTTGACTCTTGATTCTCAGAATAGACTGAGAATTGTTCCACCAAAATTTACTGATATATTTTCAAATTTTACAACAATACATCAAGGCGAAATTAGCACTTATACAAACCATACATGGACTACAAGAATATCAGGAACTGTTCCCTCGGGGCATATTTACGTAATACAATCAGTTTGTTTTGGTTTGTCCGTTCCAACATCTGGGACATTATTGGCTATTAGGCTGGCTGTGAACAATTATGATGTGGTGGTTGTGACAGCAGGAAGTGGGTCCACAGATGCAAATAGGCGATATAATCTTGTTTTAAATTTCGTGATGCAAGAAGGAGAGACCTATGCTATTCAAACATACTCAACTGATACATCGTCTAACACTTTTGCATACTCCATTCACATTCTTGACTTTACAATAAGTTAAGAGGAAGAAATAATAGTATGCCGCACGGGTACCCGGATTGGTTTGGAACCCTGCCTGGGCAAAATGTATTTGGCGGAGTGGATGTTTTAGAAGCAGCAGCACGTTTGGGTAGCTGGTTTACAACCCTTCGCCGTGGTAATCTTTTTTGGTGTGATTTTTTTACACAACATCCGGGAATATGGGGTGTGCAATTACCGTCAAGTGGTTTTCAGATATACAAAAGCACCATTTCACTTGTGCCTAATATAGCGCCATTCTGTATTACTGGAAGCTATGACCCCCCACAGTATATTTTTATGTCAACATCATTGCCCTTACCGATACCTTCAAATATTGCAGGAGAAATAACATTTAAAGCGCTTAATGCGATAGGGATATTTGATTTTAACATGTATTTCTACCAATACAACCAAAGTTGGTATGCGCTGGTGAGATTTGTGCCGGGTATGAGACAAATTCAAATCACAACAACTGGTGGGCAAACTATCACATATGATGTTCCATTCTCTCTTCGGATGCACGACTTGCGTTTTGTCACTATAAGAGTAGGTGTAGACACAGTAAAAAATGAATACCGATATGTGGCTTTTAACAATCGGATAATACTCACTACTGGCGTTAAATTAAGACCTGCACCGGGGTATGATTTGGAACAATTAACGTTGCAATTCATTATGTTGCCTACTTACCCAGAGCTAACTATAATACCTTATGTTGCGGCTGTATTTTTAAATGACTTTTAAAAACTCGTTATAAGGAGGTGGGCTATGTCAAAATTTTGGGAACTACTCGCTGAATCGGTTATAATACAAGCAATCCTTGCAATCGGGTTGCTTAGCGGGATACTATATCTATATGTATCGGGCCGGGAAGTGCCACAAATGCTTATGGATGCTTTCATGGTAATACTTGGATATTACTTTGGCGCTAAGTCTCAGCAAGCCGTCATTAAGGCCCTTAAGAAATAAGTAATACTTCCAAAAATATTCAAGGAGGTGAAAAATGGATATGCGAAGTCTGTGGGATATAGACTTCGTGGAAGATACTGTTGCGCTATCTCCGACTGGAAGACCTCAAAAAGTTAAGCGGGTCTGGTTTACAACAGTGTTCGGAGACAAGCTATATGTTGATTTCCCAGAGCGGGCTTTCTTCCCGGAGAACGTTGAAGCCACTATTAACGATTATGTAGAAAGTGTAATGAAAATTAGGGGGTTTGTAAAAGAGGCGAAGAAATAAATGAGTTTCTGGGATTGGCTTGGATCTGTTGCCGAACGGGTCAAATGGTGGTTTGAGACAATATGGGATAAGGTCAAAGCGGTCTTTGACTGGTATTGGGACCACACTGAACGCATACTGCTTACTATTTACTATCAGATTCTCGTAGTTGCTGACTGGTATTACACGAGGGTCGTCAAGTTAATTTACTGGATATACGAACATCTTGTTAAACTTGGTGAAACGCTTTACGATAACATTGAGTATTTAGCCGACACGATTTTCAACAAGATAATTGACATAGTGGTCTGGCTACATGATAACATTGTTAATCTGGTGTGGTATCTTTACGACAATATTACTAAACTAACTTCCACATTATTTTCCTACCTTGAAGACCTTGGCCAGAATCTTTACAATAATCTTGTAAGTCTCGCTCGCTGGCTTTACAACAACATAGTAAAGCTGGCCTATTACATTTACGACCACATTGTTGATTTAGCCGACACTCTTTATAGTAGAATAGCCGACATTGCACGTTGGCTTTATGACCGCCTCAGTGATTTTGCCCGCAATCTCTACGACAGAGTAAGTGACATAGTCCGCAATCTCTATGACCGCCTTAGTGACTTCGCTCGCAACCTGTATGACAGAGCGAGCGATATTGTGCGCAATCTTTATGACAAAATCAGCGATATTGTGCGCAATCTCTATGACAGGATAAGCGATTTTATAAGGAATCTCTACATTGACGTAGCCACTGTGTTCCGTGAGGGAAAGGAGACGCTTTTTAGTCTTGTGTTCAATTTAAAGCAAACTATCCATGCTGTATTGTGGGAAATATTCTATGATTTTATTGACAAATGGCTAACTTACCATTGGTAATGGGAGAAGAGAAAGATGCCTGAGCCAATTGGGCTTGGTCAGAAGGTAGCAAATTGGATTGAGAGCACTCTTAAAAAATGGGGTACATGGGATTGGTTAATTAAAAATGCTAAACCCCTTTCTTTACTATTAAAACGACAAGCTGAACGCAAGCTTTTTGATGCCCTTCGCATAATGGCAACAATTCCAAATCCTGCTATATCAGTGCTACTTGTTACCCTTGACAATATTAAAACTGGGGACCCCGAAGTTGATGCCGAGATTGACAAAATTAAGAATACGCTACGTGATTTCTTTGATGCGAGGGGTAAGATAAAACAGGGACTGATAGACCTTTGGAAAGAAAGTGGGGCGGAAGAGTATGTTAACAAATTTGCCTGGGAAGTTTACGAAGCCGTTATTTCAAGTTTACTAATTGACCCCGAACGCATCCCACGTAAGCTTAGGGAAAAAATTTCTTCCTTTCTTTCGGAAATAATTAAGTTGACAGTTGGACCTGCACTTGCGGGGTCAGTTATAGAGGCTCTAACAGCCGGTGCAGTTAAAAACGCCGGCAAGTATCTTTCTGAACTCTATTGGGCTTTGGGTTTAGGTTTTGTCACCTGGCAGATGACAAGCCCTCTTGTAGAGGCCGGCATCCGGATGCCACTTGAAGAATGGATTAAACAGGAATTCCGCCCCCGTGATATCTCTACCTCGGATGTTATTGAAGCCGTCATTGAAAAACGACGCACTCGCCAATGGGCTGAAAATTTACTCAGAAACATGGGTTATCCTGATGAGCAGGTTGATTTGCTTCTTGATTTAGCAGAAAGACCTCTACCAGCTTCGGAGGTTTTATCGGCCTGGTCAGCTGGGAGAATCGGTGAAAAATCAGCTTACTGGCATCTCCAGCGTCTTGGGTATACTGATGAATCCATTAAAATCATACTTGAAAATCACAGACCAATAGAGAAAGAGGAGCCTAAAAAAGAACTTAAATCAACTATAATGAGGGCATTTGAGAAACATTTAATTTCCCCGGAGGATGTTTATACTCATCTTAGAAAGCTGAACTATTCAGACTATGAGATAGAGCTTTCAATAAAACTTGCAAGAATTAAGCAGCAAATTGAATATACCACAATGCGAGTAGAGCAAATTCACAAGGCCTATATTAATAACGTTATATCTGCACAAGACGCGAGAAGATTATTGGAAAAGCTGGGTTATGATGCTTATGGTATTAGCATTCTCTTGGCTACCTGGGATATGGAAAAAAGGCCACGTGAACTTATAGTATCAGATAACACACTAAAACTAATGTTTTTCTACGATGTCATTGATTCGCAAAGGTTAAGGTCTCTCTTGCTGGAAAAAGGCTACAGACATGACGTTGTGGACAATTTGCTCACGCTATATATCAAACTGAAGGAAGAATTTAAGCAAAAGAAGAAAGAGACAGAACCAACTGTTCCAAGTGAGCGAACAAGGCAATTGACCGTTGCATTACTTTTTAGAGCCCTGGAAATAAATGCCTTAACAACAACTGAGGTCCAAGACAAGCTAATAGCCATGGGATATAAGCCTGAAGACGTTCAAACACTTTTCGCTGTTTATACCTACCAACCGCCCTCAATTCCCGAGCCAGAGCCTGAAAAAGTAAAACTCCCAAGTAGGTCTGATTTTATCAATTGGTGGGTGATGGGATTAATAACGACAGAGGAATGTAAGCTTTGGTTGTCACAGCTTGGCTATGATGAGAACTTTATTGAGCTTATGCTTAGTTATGAGCTCACGACACGTAAACAGTCTGAAATAATTAGAGCGTATCTCGCTGGTAATTTAAGCTATGCCGACGCGTTGCGTGAACTGCTGTTACGCGGTGTTCATTATGACCAGGCAATTAATTTGATGGAGAAAGCGGAAGAAAATAAGCGCTATGCTCATATCTTGGTAGCATACGCGGCTAAGGCAATAACAAAAGAACAAGCAACAGAAGAACTGAAAAAAGCCGGTATGGCCCGTGAAGCTATTGAAAAAGTCCTGAAAGAGCTGGAGGATTAGTCCATGTTAGAGCAACGGAAGGTAATCAGGCTGATTGAAGAAGCTGTTGAGTTGATTGAAAGGCGTGAAAAAGAAACAACCCGACCTGGAGAAAGCGAGGCTACTCAGGAACAGAAAGAAAAAGGGGCCCAAGGTCAAACTGAAGGGAAGTAACATCTGCTAACTCTTCACTTCTCCAAGGTCGGGTATCATTTACGCTTTCTCGGTTTATATGTGGATTAATAAAGGCTCTTTTTAGCACCCCTGGCCGGTGGATTTTTTCTACCTCTTGCCACACTGCAGGATTTAATTTGCGTCTATAGGCCTCTAAGAAGCCAAGAGGTCTTTCAAATTTTGCGAAGCCATATGTTAGATACAATAATTTCCCATTTGCTCCTTTCACACCCTTCGCCTTTAAAGACACCACTTCATTACCATTGAACAGGACATACTCTTTCGGCGCAATATAGTAACCAACTTCTCCTTGTTTCTCCAGCTTAATACCTCCTAACCCCGGTATTTCCATTATTTGCTGTGTTGTGTGAATTGAGTCAGTATCACAATAAATTACGTCAAAGTCAATTTCCTTCATTTTCTCGTAGAGTAAAAGTCGTGTCCCAGCGGTTATATAGCTTGCCCACAAAAGATTAAGATATGCTGGTTGCGGATACAGTTTGTCTATTGCCAAATATGGTTCACCACCTATGAGATAAATTTCGGCGTGGGGATACTTTAGCACATTCTCATAATCATCGGCCGTTACTAACACTCTAACACCGCCTTCAATCCGCTGTGCAAACTTACCATAAAGAGAATTAAGCAAAATTTTCACAATGTTTTGTCTTTTATCTCCCGATTGTTTATATTCTTGTCGTAGCCTATACAATTCGCCTACATAGCGTTTAAACGGTTGGCAAGTCTTTTTTGAATATAGGCTCCATTTCAGGTCTTTTATCTTGTAGCCTTCCCGCAATGCTTGCCGTAGTTCCAAGTGTGTCCAGACCCCCCGTATCAAACCAGTAGGATAAAAAAGCCGATTACTAACTTTAAACGGTAACAATGGCACATACGTGCGTGGCACTTCTACAACCGCTTCTGCTATGCCTTCCCAACCGAGAACCCCCAACCATGGATAGTCCTCATATTGTAAATAGTTTGGATGAGGAAACTCTAATGTCGCCATCACGTATGGATAAGCCGAATTTATGTCGTAAGCCTTGACATTTTCAATCCGTCCGATCTTAAAGGCTTCCGTTCGTCCGCCACAGTATGCCAGGCGGGCTTTTTCATTTCTCCAGGGGAACGGCGTGAAATATTCTTCATCTAAATAAACTTCACGAAAGAGGTTCATTGCTGTTCCGGCCAGAGTAAAGCCTATGCTCCCACCCAAATTTTCTATAGTGTCAATTAATAACCTCATAGCCTTGTAGACAATTTCTGAGTCACGCAGACAATAGCATTCAGTGCAGAAAGCACGATTGTGGATGTCACATGCCCATGGGGGCAGGTATTCGTCACGGGATTTATCACTTACTAAATCGGGAGGTGTCGGGTATTTAGGAACGCCTATAATTTCTCCCACTTCAGCTAAACACATTGCCGGCCAAAATTGTGCAGCATCCACAAGCCACACGTTGTATTTCCCACTAACTTTTAGTGCAATCTTAAAGATTTTTCCGTTCAGTATATAAATTGTAGCGGGGAGATGGCAATACTTGTGCAATACTCCCCAATCATACGTCAGATTGAAAAAATAAATCCTGGCAGACCTAAATCTTCTCTGTGAAATGTATTCAAAAAATTGTTCTGGCTTGTAAAAAAGTTCTGCTTCCGTCTCCCCAAAATCCTCTGTGTATAGCGACGCTAAAGCAAAGTTATTTCCATCACCCTCGGTATCTGCACCAACTACGGGAAAAGCCACTCGTCTTTTTTGAGTGGGTCTTAGTCTATCACCCGGCATATTTACTTCCCAGGTTTGGCTTCAATCGTGACATTGTACCAAATTATGTCAACTATATATGTCGCTACTTTGGAAGTAATCATTTCTACTGGAGGCTTTCCTAATGTCTGTCGTCTCTCATTATATTCAGCACCCAATCGCTTGAGAAAAGTTGTTTCATCATATCTCATCCCTGTTGGAAGACGTAAATCCCTGATAAAATATGTGTCCCCCTCAGGGTCAAGTAGAATTACGTCGGCCGATAGGAACTGGTCACGACCGGGTCTAACAAGGGTTGGGTCCCGTCCAACTTCAAAATAACGCCATCTCGTTTTGCTCCATTCGTATTCATAAGGTCTTATCGCCGCATAATCTTGGAGGATTTCAGAGACATAGGCGTAGAACCTTGCCATATCCCTTTGCTGTTGCCAGAACTGTCTCATTGCATACTCAAGTGCCGCTTCAGCAGTTCGCAATGCTATCAATTCCAAATAAACTTCCCACAGCCCTGGCATATCAGCCTCCTACAAAAAAATACCCGCAAGGCTACTCTCTGACAAACAGATTTCACCTTGCGGGTAATGTTGTGTGAGTCATTTTAATCCGCTTCGGCGAATGTTATGTAGCGTTTAACCCTTACGACTTTCACTAACCAGGGAAGTGGAACGTGCTGCTCATGAAGCTGATGTATTTGTTTCAGTATCACTTTTGACGAAGTCCGTAAACGCTTTTCGGTTTTATCCGGTAACTGGACGTGAAGTATAGCTACTTCGCCGTAGTTGCCCACATCAAAAGATACTTTCGTGATAAGTAGGTTAACATTGAGGTAGTTCAGCAAGCTTTCTGTGTCACGAAGGCCACCCAACATACTTGATGTTATTTTAGTTACCATGACACACCTCCTGTTTAAGTTATATTAGCTGAACTTTTATCTTTAAGTTTTTGCTGAGCTGCTTTGATTGACCATATAGCTCCCCCAATATCATTTATGGCCATCTGGACAAAACACCAGGCCATCCAGAAAGCGGTTATATCCGTTTCAAGATAGTGTTGTCGGCAGGCCTCTTCCAGATTCCTTAATGTTGTTTTTACGTTTGTTAACATCTCAAGCATGTTTTCTGCTGTTGGCGTCATCTATCGCCTCCTTTCTACTTTTGTGTTTTCAATCTTGTTATTTTTCGTGTTCTAACTTTTGCATGGCTTGCTGTAGTGCTTTGGCATATTCTTGGGCGACGCTTGAAATGTAGCGCACGAAGTCTTCTATGTCCATTGTTACAAAAGCAAGAGCATGACTCACCAGCGTCGCTCCCGACATGCCAAGTGTCTCAGATAGTATCTTCAACAACTTGTGTGTTTCGGGGTAAATTGCTATTTGCACATACCTTCGCTGCTTCTCTTCCATTTTTCTTCCCTCCTTATGAAATATTCCATTTTGCCCTTCTTTATTATCATGGGTCTCGCTCCCCCGGTGCTATTTTCCCAGTTGGCACCAAAAATGTCTTAAAGGAAGAGGGCATTAACATCCAGCCGTTATCAGGGTCCCACACACCCAAGAACTGTGCGCTCTCCTCAGAACAAGGAACATATTCATCATCTTTTTTCCTGAGCCAGGACCATATCGCATGACAGAATTTAATACCATCAGTTCCCTTTGTCCCGCATGACGGGCGATGGCGTCTAAAAGGACAATCCTTGCACGACTCTACATTCAATTTTAATGCAAACATTTGAACCACCTCCTTGTGTTTTGAACTAAATTTCGCTCATGGCAACCAATAGCATTTGAACCATTTTAGGAAAGATGTTACGCTCTTCCTCTGTCATTTTTGCTGCTATCAAAGCCGCATCCATAGCACCCAATAGGTAAAAATACACTTTTTCCGATAATGTTTCGTTGTCGGGCTCGCTATCAAAAAACTCAATCATACTCTTGGTAAATTCTTCAAACTTATGGAAAACCGAAGAAGTAAAACCATATTCTCTCATGTAAAAACCCTTTGAATATGCTGCCTCTGCTTCCAGTGCGTTTAAAATCTGCTTTTTGTTCGCCATTTTCCCACCTCCTTATTGTAAATTTTCAGGTATTGCTTCTTCTAATTTTCTAAGTAGATAACGCGAAAATTCCGCAACTGCAGAAAATGTTTGCTGACTAATTGAGGAACACAGTTCCATAGTCATTTCGGCACAAGAAAGAACCGCTACTAATTTAGGTCCAGATTCATCCAATGACGGTATAGTCGCTGAAAAATCTATATACCAGTCAAGTATGTTCTGTAAATAATTGTACCAGCGCTGATTAAGCTTATGCTCATCTGTAAAGGTTTTCAATGTCTCATATGCAAATTCTTTAATTTCTTGGGCGTTCCATTCTTTGAATTCCATTTTGACCTCCTTTCATTCTTCTGCTTTTTCGGGCCCCATATACATTTCTTCAAGGCAAAACTGATAAAAGTCTGACAATAACAAGGTGCTTAGCTCTGGAAAGCGTGAAGTATAAACTGCAGTCATCATTCCACCTACAAGAAATGCCCAGAGAAGCAACAAATGTATTTGTCCGGGGATATGAGATGTTGTGATTGAAAAAGCACTACTGAATACTACTTCTAATGCACGAGCTTGAGATTCACTTAAATTCTTCTGTTTTGCAAACTCAAGAATTTTCTCTGTGATATGTTTATGATAGCTATTTAGGGTCCAAGTTTTTGAGGGCATTTTCACACCTCCTTTTTTCTCATTTAACCCGAAAGTATTATAAGAAGCTTTTCTGCATTTGTCAAGACCTTACTCTACATAACTTAATAACACTTTTGGGGTATTTATGGAAGTTCTGCTTCTGTAGTGCCATGGTAGTATTAGCTATGCGAAAACCTCTGGGATTTTATGTCAATTAATGCCCCCTGTGTTTGCCTTCATCATTCCTTTCTATACTACTAACCTTAACGATATATCTTATCCTATACTGAGCTCTTATATACTCCCTCTTTAACAGTATAAAAATGCAAAACC
>Ga0080004_1189122_pt1 | contig 13269 bp, 21 predicted proteins | sample WasSprMetagenome_FD_69207 | JGI IMG/M metagenome (GOLD analysis project Ga0080004, IMG submission 69207) | Sulfidic aquatic microbial communities from Washburn Spring, Yellowstone National Park, USA - WS (SPADES assembly) (version 2) | ecosystem: Environmental > Aquatic > Thermal springs > Hot... | reverse complement strand
AAGCATAACTGAATATGCCGAGAAGAATAGCCTAGGATTCGGTCCACCATACAGGGCATACATAATAAAGATACGCGAGATAGACGTTAAAAAGCCTATTGGAATGCTTGAGGAAGATACACTTTAAACATTGGCAGATGGAGGAATGATGGGCAATGATATTCGCATTCCTACTACTAATAGTAGTAATATTGCTGGGTATGCTAGACCAAATAAGCATATTTGAAGTGTTACTATGGGGATTCTTGGCAGCAGAACTAATAACCCTACACGGCGACATCGAAGACCTACTTGAGGAAATTAGGAAGGACGGAAGATAACACTATATTCTCCCCAAATTTTTTCCATTCATCACGATCATATCTTTCTGCACGTTTAAACCTAGATCGTGGGTTCAGGTCCCCATGCATTCATGGTGAGAGTGGTCCCGTCTGAGTTTCAGATGATGTTTAACCAGCAACCTGAGACTCTGAATCCACGATCAACATGCATTCAATATTGAATAACCCTAAGTATTCAATTTTGAATTCCGAAATGAATTCATCCTGGAATATGCTTCCATTGGAAAATGTGGGGTTCAGGTCCTCCAACGATATAGAAAAATTGAGTGTTAGGTTTAGGTCCGCAGCTAATCCAATTCAACTTCGAATATAATCCTGCCACGCATTAGGATCCTGTTCACATTGCTTATGAATGTGAAGGCTAATCCCCTAAGGGTATGTGTTGGCAGATATCTTAGCAACCATTCAAGTTTTGTTGTGGCTGGATGCCACTTGTAAACCCTCCACGTCTTCAGCTGCCTCCATAACTCGGGTTTAAGTTTCAATAGTTCCTGGGGACTTGAAACCATGAATGTTAGTTTCCTCTTCATTTCGATATTACCTCCACTCCCATTTTGATCGTGGCATTTAATTTGTTTATATGGTTTTTCAGTTCCCTATGCTTCCATCTTATGTTGTATAGCTTCCTCTCAATTTGGGTTAAGTCTTCTCTTCCCGCATTCCTCTTCATCCTATAGTATTTTGAAGTTGCCTTCCTTATTTCATCTTCAAGCATGTGGATTTGGTTTATGAGTTTGAGGTATTCCCTATCGTCCTGCAGGTAGGATCTTATGTCGCTTCTATTCAACGTTTTCCTATTCATGTTGTCGAGGAGCTTTAGGAAGCTTCCCCCAACTGCATCTATCTTCAATTCAAGCTCATTCAGCTTTTCACTGAACTCTTCAATTTCATCTTTAACGATCAAGTCCGTTTCCCTTGGATCTTGAGCTTCGATCATCCTGTTGTCGGGGGGCTGAGTTTTTTCAGCTGAAAGGATTCCAATGGATTTTAAGCCTGTATATAGGATTTCCCTTGCAACCATTGAGATCGTAGCCCTCTTCTCATAGGCAACTTTTCTCAGAAGCTCATAGACTTCCTCCTCAACCTCGAATCCAATGAATCTAGGTTTACTTACAAGTCTAGGTCTAGGCATAGGCTTATACCTCTATATACCTTATTTATAAGTTTTTATTTATATATTTACTTTTTCTATATAGGCTTATAATATTAGATCCTCTTCCAGTGGAAATATAGGTTTTCCTTTAAGCATTGCAACTATATTACATTCTACATTCAGCTTCCATCCTCAAAAGCTTCAATGCTTCCTCAACCTTCCCCTGCTCCATCAATCTGAATACTTCTTTAAGTTTTGGGTGCAGGTCCTCCTTTAGGTCTAGGGTCATCCAAACGGTTTTTGGGCATATCCCCATCTGCAGAGGATGTTCATGTGGGTTGATCATTATCCAGTTTTCGGGACCTAACCTAATGAAGTATGCTTTTATGGGCTTATTGCAGGTTGGACAATACAAGTATTCAATTCTAAATTCAACTTCAACCTTCATTAAACCCACTTCAAACCCATATTTCCTGGAGGACCTTAAATTATGTTTCGGGTCCACAGATCTTTTTGTACTGGAGAGTCATGGCTGAAAGTGAATTTCAAATGTCATATAAAACTGGTTTCGATCGTGGAGGACCTGAACCTAAACGATCTTTCAAACTCTAGGTCTAGGGATTGCTTCCACTTGAAATTCCGCTGCAAATCCAGTTCCAATCTTCGTAATGGCGAAATTGAATTCCAAATAGCGTTTACCAGGCAAATATGGAGCTAGGGCTGCTGCAAGCTTCTCCTGGATAACGCTTAAGATCTTCTTAACCGGTTTGCCATCCTCCTCATCAACGAAGAACGTTAAGCTCCTAACGGGCTTAACTTTTCCAAGTATCGGGTCCCTTATTTCACGGACTGCGAACATGTGATCGTAGAAATGCAGTATCTTCCTTACGCCTGGAGTTAAAACCACATAGTTTTCAAGTACAGCCAAAGCCACATCACCATTAAATGGATTTGCAGTCTACAATTATAAGTTTGTCGAAGCCTCCAGCCGGCACGATCGAAGCGTATTGGGGTGTAAAAAATTTGTATTCTGGCATGCAAACAAATGTTTTATATCCCTGCCTAGGCTGGTTTGTGGCTTCGTTTGGGCTTTTCGAGGCTCCCATTGGGATTTGATGGTTGGGGCTTCAGGTTTTTTCGGTTTTTGGCTGTGTTTGGCTTTGTTGGTTTTGTGTTTGGGTTTGATTTGCATCTACTTCTACTTCAGCTTTCTGCTTATCTTTTTCAATTGCCATCCTGCGTTTTTCAGCTTCATATTCAGCCTTCCATGAGAATAATACAGCCTGACACTTGGGGCACAATACAAATGTGGCCATATCCTTTGCGGGAGCTTCTTCCTCGCATACCCAGCATTGCACTGGTACGTAATCGCGTGAACGCTTCCTCTGCTCAGCAGCTTCCTTCTGCGCTTTCTTCTTATCCAATAATTCCAGTATTGCATCAACATATTCCTTTGTATCTTTAACAGTCATTCGCCTATAGATTACGTTGTATAATGCCTTGAGCATTGTCACTTCATCAGGTATCCTGGCAAGCTCAATTGCATGTCCAAGTGAGATCTGCTCCTTATCCAAAGCATCCAATAGGTCCGGATTTGCATTGGCTACGCTCAATAGATCGTAGAGGTATCTAGCCTTGTAGCCGGTCTTTGCAGCAATCTCCTCTATTGACATTTTCTCTTCATCATGTAGATACTTTATCAATCGAATCATATCGGTTGCTTTACCTCTCCCCTGCAGCTTTCCGCTTATCAAGTTTTCAAGTAGAGCCTGCCTCAATGGCATTTCAACGATCACTGCAGGAACTTTCTTCTCTCCAATCAACTTCAATTCCTGTAGCCTATGTAAACCATCAATCAAGATGTACTGGCCATTGTCATATGCAACTTTTATTGGGTTGACTACTCCATACTCCTTGATCGTGCTTTTAAACTGCTCTTCAAGTTCCTCGGGCATTTCACTTGAAACCCTTATGCTTGGAACCACGATTTTATCTATATCCAGATACTCGAATTTGGGCTTCTTGTATTTGGACTTCTGCTCTTCAGTCATAGGTTCACCTCCAATATGCGTATTTAATGCGCAGATAATTTATGCTTTTCCAAGTCTCCGTTTACGTTCAAGCCTCTCAAGCCTCCCTTCCTTCGTCCAATACTTGCCCATAGCTTTTACGTATTCATCTATCCATGCAGGTTTGAATATGTCTATCTTTATGCCGTTCTGCCTAGCGATCTCCTCAACCCAGCCTATTGATTCAGGCATAACCAAGTAGAATTCCATTGGCTTAAGCTTATACTCGCCCAATTCTGGGCTTTGCGGTAATAATTGTTTATAGAGTATTAAGTCCCTGATTGCAGCTTTTGGGACCAGGATCTCGGCCTCTGCAGCTATTAGCTTATCTGGTAGGAAGACCAAGCAATCGATCTTTGGTCTATATGGTCTAAAGAAGCGTACACCCTTAGTGAATCCCAATGCCTTAATCACTTCCTCAGGTACAGGTCCTATTGGCACATTGAATTGTTTTCTAGCTCCAGGAAATCTGGCTTCAGCCCACTCCACGATATATCGCCTTTCACGTTGAGCCCATGTTCCAATTGGAGGGATCTTCTCCTCGTCTGCCATAAAATTCAATTTGAATTTTGCCTCAATGCATATATTAATTTTTGCATGCAATTTTTCAGTTTACAATGTAACTGTTTAAATATTTGAAAAACGAATACATAGTGTTAGAGGTGATCCTTTAAATATGCCTAAACTCGTATTAAAACCACTAGATGAAATAGCAAAGAAATGGGTTGATGAAACCCCGAAGAGGGCGACATACTATGAGGCTGGAGTGAAAGCTCCAAAGGAGGATTGGGCAACTGAAGCTGCTGCAGCTGCACCAGTATATAAGGCTGCGGTGAGCAATCCAAACATTGACAAGCTATTCAAGAGTGGAGTAACGAAGGCTGGAACTGCGAAATGGCAGAGGAAAGCCATAAATGTTGGTGTAGCCAGATTTGGACCAGGAGTTACAGCTGCACTTGACGATTATAAGGGTGGATGGGCTCCATTCTACGATGAATTAACCAAACTCGAAATTCCTGAGAGGGGACCTCGTGGAGAAGACAGGAACTATGAGAGAGTAATAAAGATTGGTAAGGCTTTAAATAAGAAGAGGCTAGCGCTTGCTGCAGTGAGCTAAGCGGACCAGCGCCAAATCATATGAGTTTTTTTGAGGTGAAAAATTTTGGCGAAAATCTATCCTCTTGATAGGGTTCTCTCAGCCAATACCGTCTACGAGATGGAGAAGGATAGATACTATGTGATAAAGAAGATTGGAACAAACATATCTGCAGATGTAATTCCAAGAGTCGATGGAGCTCCATGTGGAAAGATAATTACCGATATAGCTCCACTGCATAGGACAAGCAATAACCTTCTAGGTCCACTGGACCTAGGCTTAAAATACATTGTGGTTCCACCTGAAAGGAAGCTCGACTTCTACAGCACTGGAAGCGGGAAGGTTAGGATAATCGGAGACCTAGTCGTATTGAGTCCTGGGGAGCCGATGCTGAGTGAACATGCAGCTAGATATGCAGTTCAAGACAAGGATTACGTTACGCATCTAGTTGGAAGCTATAGCGTTGGAACTGGAGTTGCATGGCCTGATGGAGTTGAATACACTGTATTCTCATTGACTCCAGCCACCATCGAAGAATACATTTTGAAGGGCTATGCAGGCGTATTAATTTCCAATCTATCTGCAGCTTTGGCTGAAGGGCAGGTTGGAATAAGATTCTTCCTCGACGGCAAACCCTTGGATACGCTGCTGCCGGCTCCAGGACCATTTGGAATTGATGCACTTTCAATGCCTCTTCCCCCTGCAACTGGAACTGAGATGACAGCATTCAGCTTGGAGGCATATCCAATAGACGTTCTAGGCGACCATACATTGGAGGTTAAGGCTAGAAACGTGAGTGGAGGAAGCCTTTCACCTGCAACTGGAACAAGCATAACCATAACGTTTAGGGCTATTGCGCAGTATATGAGGAAGACTTGAAGGTGAGGTAAAAGGCTATGCCAGGATTCAATAGGATACGCGTAATAGACACTGGAAGCATAGCTGCAGGGGGATTCATAGATTACAGTGCAGCTGAAGAAGTCGATCTAGTCCTAAAGAAGATCTTGATCGTTGAAGCTACAGGTGCAACTATAAATAACGTCCTATTAACATTCAACTTGGGTGATACTCCATTCTTCCGTCCAAACGTTAGTGCAATGATCTTCCATCCAAGCAACCCAAACGTTCCAGAATTGAATCTGGATGTTCCTAAGGGGATAAAGGTTAATGGTAGGGTTACGAACAACGAATCGGCTGCGAGAAGGCTATATATACATTTGATCTACGAGTCCAAGTAAGCGCAACTATTTGGGATTCATGGAAACAACACATATTTTTTATATTGTTTGCATGGGAGTGTGATGGTGTTTGGCTGAAAAGATAGTTTACGCTCCATTCAATATTCGTGCGGATAAAACTAAGCCAGCTCGAATTGTCCAGGATGATAAAGGCAATCTTTGGCTTGAATACTACGATCTTGAGGGGAATATACGTAGAATTCCAGTTGTAGTCGTATTCTTCCCGCAGGAATTAGGCGATTTAGCAGCTCAAATTCCAGTTCAAGACTTCATCCAAGCCATTAGAGGGAAGATCGTGGACAGCAGCATAATGGTTCCAGTAGATATCCAAGGCAGCTACATTCAGGTTCCAATTGACATTCAGGGGCAGGCAATAGTCATAGTTGTAAGGGATACCAAGGATATGCTTTGCGCTAAGGGTAGCGTTGATATAGCTGCAGGTGGAACTGGAACTGTAACCATAACTGCATCTTCAGGCGAGATATGGGAGATTCAATTCACGAATCACATAGGCTCTGGAGCAGACATATCACTGGCATTAATTGAAATTTCGCCTGACGCTGGCACAACATTTTACCCTGTTTCAGCATCACATCTAACTAATGCAAGGTTGATTTTGACTGGAGGAAACATTATACGTGCAACATTCAAGAATGCTGGAACAATAACTGAAACCGCAGTATTCAATGTTGTTGGGAGGAAGCTTCAATAAACTGGTGAACATTGATGCCACTGGCTAGGAGTAGGCTGCTTAGGACATGTAGATATGCATTAAAATTCGATGGAGTAGACGATTATGTAAGTATAGCTGATTCAGCCAGCCTTAAACCAGACTGTATTACGATTATGGCTTGGGTTAAGAAGCCCACAACAAGTAGAGGAGCTATTATTGGTAAAACTCTTGATTCAGATCCATATGGAACCCAAACCTTCGCTTTGATGTGGGGGGGAAGTTATTGGGGTGGATACCTTTGGGATAGTGCTGGAACCATGCATTTGGTGGCTGGGGGGACATTGGAGGTGAATGAATGGATTAATCTTGCATTAACATATGATGGTTCAGTTCAAAGGCTATACAAGAATGCAGTTGAAATTGCATCGTCGTCGTGGAGTGGAGTGTTGAGGAAGACTGTTTCACCAGTTAGGTTGGGAAGATGGTGGAGAAGCGACCCTGCATGGTGGGATGGATTCATAGCTCAAATCCTCATCTACAGTAGAAGTTTAAGTCAAGATGAAATACAATGGAACATTAATAATCCAGATAACCCAGTTTGGAATGGACTTGTATTATGGCTTCCAGGACTGGACGAGTATATTCAGCCTCCAACATGGTATGATAGGAGCATATTCAAGAACAATGGAACAATTTATGGTGCAACGAAGACCGAGATAATACTTAAAGCTGTTAGAAGTCAGGCTCCATTGCGAATACAAAGCCCAGTGCGGTAATCATGCTTTACACATACATATTCACAGTTCCAGCAAACACTCCGAAGTCATCCCCCAAGAAAATGGATGTAACCCTAAAACATGGGGTAATCAGGCGAATAATGGTTACGATTCCCGCAGGTCATAGTGGACTTGCACACATGATTATAAAGTGGGGGGAGACACAGATAATTCCACATGAAGGGGATATTTGTGGCGACGATGAGAAATTGGAGTGGGAAGAATACTATGAAATAATTGAGGATGAGCGGACTTTAACCCTCGTAGGATGGAATGAGGACGTTGAGAACGATCACAGCTTCATAGTTAGATTTGAAGTCTTGCCAAGGGAAATAGTCTATCCACATCTATACATACTTGAAACTTTGCAGAAGGCTTTCAGGAGGATTAGGATCCCATTATAGGATAACAATAAATACTTTCTGTAATATCAATTCATTTAGGGGTGAAAATGGATATGAGTAAAAAGCCTAGTTTGGAGTTAACTGAGGCTAGCGAAGCATTCTTCGCAGCCCTACTTGCAGCTCAAAGCAGCAACTGCGATTGCAAAACATGTAAAATACTCAGGAAACTTGCACAGAGCATTCTAAGTAAATATGAGTGATAAGCTATGGCTGCACCAACAAAATACACTGCCAGAATAGTTGCCAGGAGATTAATTGAGATTTCAGGTCCTGAAGGCAAAATTATTCCAGTCCTGCGTATAACATATACAGTTTCAGGGTTCCCTCCCAGGACAATATGGATTGATCGTGATAAAGCCACGAAGGAGAATATAACCAAGATGATTCAGGAGGACCTGACCTCACTGTTAGAGAGAGAGGTCGAGGTAGTCGTGGAGGGATTATAGGACCTATGTCAATTGAGATCTTGCGATTGAAAGAGGAACTTGATACTGGTTGGCCTTGGCCACTCGACGCAGTTCAAAATTGGTTTGAGGATTTATGGAATTGGGTTAGCGAAGCAGCTTATGGTGCAGTAAACAACTTAATCAATTTAATTCCAGGATGGGTTAGGGATTGGTTTGGAAATGTTTGGATTGCAGCTCATAAGATTGGATATGAAGCATTATACTTGGTTGATGAGTGGACTAGTGGAATACCTGAACCAATTCGGAGCATAGTTAAATTCTTCCTATTGCCTGCAGCTTTAAGCAAGAAGGTTTACGAGGATGTACTGCATCCTAGGCTAAACTGGCTTTGGAGTCAAATTGAACCTGCATTGGAATCTGCAAAGGAGAAGATCGTAACTGCATTTGATGGAGCATTCAGCACAGCTGCAGAGACATTTAAAAAAGCCCTTGAAGGTTTGGGGGAAATATTAAAGCCAGCTGTGAAGTTCCTATACGATCTCTTCAAGCCATTGATAGATCCAATAGCTGGAGCCATAACTGGGATTAGGGACTTCCTATTCAAAACAATTCCCGAAGCATGGAATAACTTCTGGAGTGAGGTTAAGGAAAGATGGGATGGATTCATAAAGACTATTGAAGATTTCAAAACTAAAGTTGGAAAGTTAATCGATGACATATATACGTTCTTCACTAAAACCTTGCCCGAATGGGGAGCGAAAATAATAGATTGGCTCAAGGAGAAGATTAGTCCATTCGTTGAAATGATAGCTGGACTAGTCAAGCCAATAGCCGATAAGGTTTATACATTATATCGCGACTTCATAAACAGCACCACTGCAGGTTTAACTGAAAGCATTAAGCCTGGATCACCTGAAAAGGAGGTCCTCGAACAAGTTAAGAAGCTAGTTGAGGAAATGAAGAAGAGGGTTGATAAATTGGCTGAGCAGGCACGTAAGGGAAGTCCAGTCACTCAAGCAGTAATATTCGAGATAACAAACATAACGCTCAACGTGATGGCTGGAAGTGAAATAGCCGAGATAGCTGGAATGGCAGCGGACCAAGCTCACCCATTGAAGAACATCGGTATCAGGGAGAAGATCGTTAAATTCATCGAGAAGCTCGGCATACCTCAACTTACAGTTGGAGTACTTATGGGATGGGCAAGTTATGGTGCATTGCCATTGATAAGGAGATGGTGGAGAAAGCAGTTTAGACCTGAACTTCCAGATGTAACTGAAATAAAAACGTGGACCTTGAGGGGGCTAATGAAGGTTGAAGAGTCCAAGGAACTCCTTGCTGAACATGGCTACAGCGATCAATTCATAGAATACATGATCAAATCCTGGGAGGTTATACCTCCAATAAGCGACTTGATAACATTCGTGGTTAGGGAGGTAATATCACCTGAAGACTTCTATGGTTGGGCAGCTAAACAAGGGTTAACTGAGTATTGGGCAAAGAATTATTGGGAGGCACATTGGGTTCTTCCATCATTCGACAATCTACGTGAAGCATTCTGGCGTGGAATAATTTCGGAAGAGGAATACAAGAAGTATATCGTTTGGCATGATTATAAGCCTGAGCCAAGACCTGGAATTTCCAAGAGCGATCAAGCCATAATGGCTGAATTATCATACAAGCTTCCAGGTAGAATTGATGCGAGATGGATGGTTAGATGGGGATTAATCAGTAAGGAGGATCTCAAAGCCCTAACAAAAGCTGAGGGAATGCATCCAAAATGGATCGATAAGGTTACTGAAGCGGAATACTTGAATCAGCTCCTAGAGGAGAGGACCAGGGTTAAAAGTGAATATACAAGCAGCTATGCTAAGGGTTTAATTAGTCGTGAAAAATTGGAGGAGAAGCTTAGGTCCGTAAGGTTCATCGATGAAGAGATCCAATACCTGCTTGATGCTGCAGATGAAGCAAGGAGAAGGGAGCTTGTTGAAATGGCATTAAAAACGTTAACCGAAAGATGGAAACGTGGCAAAATTACCAGAGCAGACTTCGAAGATTCAGCTAGAACATTAGGACTTGAGGATGAATACATCAAGAGATATGCAGATAAAGTAGAGGAAGGATTCAGGGAGTATGAACGTGTAGATCTCACAAAGGATGAACGTAAAAGCATAGCATCATTCCTAATGAATAAGTATAAGAGAGGATACATGACTGAAGAGGAACTTCAAAGGAGGCTTGAGGCTTTAGAGTTAACGCAGGATGAAGTGGACCTGAGGATGAGGTTGGCTGCAGAAGAGTATGACTATGAGCTTAAGGAGATGCTTAAGGAATCATACATAGCTGCATACAGGAAGGATCAGATCGACGAAGAAAAGTTAAGGGAGCTTTTAACGTCTCTAGGTCTTAGAACCGATTACATTGAAACCACGATCAAGGCTGAAAGCTATAGGAAACGTGTGCAGAGGGTTGAAGTTGAAACGATCACTGATAAGATCGCTAAGCTAGACTATCAAGAGAAGCAGCAATTACTATACATCCAGGATTTGACGACGGACCTGCAGGCTAAGGAGAGAATATATACTGCAACGATCGACCTCTGGAAGGAACGCATTAACAGACTCCAAGAGCAAATTCAATTGACAGTGGATCCCGCTAAAAGGGCGAAATTGGAGGCTCAGTTGAGGCAGATGCAGATTCAAGCGGACCTAGCCATAACGAAGGCTGAAGCAGCATATATAGATGCGAAGGAGAAGCTTGAATCAGCCCAAGCGAAATTGGATGAAATAAGACGTGAGAAAGAGGTCCTTAGGAGGGCATTGGGGGTGACATGATAGATGAGTGTAGGCGCACCTGACTATTGGCTTCGTGGAAAACGCATTCAATTGATAGATGAAGTGAAGCTGATCGATGAGATAAAGCTGATAGACACTATAACGCTCATAAACCTAATTAGCCGCATTGGAGCATTGAAGACGGATATTCCGCTAGGTTATTTCCCATTCCCATTATATGCCAGTTGGAGCGATCATGCAACGTTATATTTAAACACGATGGATCCCCCACTTATGACTTATAGTGAAGCAAATGTTTATAGTGGGAAATCTCCATATCAGGCTTGGAGTCCCTGGTATAGTAAGACTCTCGACTTCAAGACTAAGACGTATGTCGATCTAACTGTCTATGGCAAAATGTTTGGAAAGGTTAAATGGGGGTTTGGAGCAACAATAACCAATCCATATGTTGGCACCATGAAATGGAATCTTGAAAGCTATGCTGTAGTGCAGCTCATAAAGGTTGTAGATACAACTTTAACAGTCCTAGCAACCTATGAAACGCCACATGGATCTGCAAGTGGAACTGTGGGTGGAGGTTCAACCATCACCGTTGGACCATACGACACAATAAGATTAATTGAAGCTGAAGTTGCAGAAGCAACAATCCAAGCAAATGCAGATATATATATGCGCGTAATACTCTACATACGCATATGGACTGAAAGCGATTTAGATGTAACCTTGAGGCTTAGACACTACTTCGACAACACTGTTCCAGACACATATATGCGCATACCAGTTAAACCATAAAGCTTATCAGAATCTGATATCACTTATCCATTATGGTGAAAGCATGACAATAATTGAAACAGTAATACTATTCATGATAAACGGCTTAATTGGAAGCTTCCTAGCCACATTGTTTTGGGCGAAGAATGCAGCGGACCTGAAAACATTTGATGCAGCTAGAAACTATATTGTTGGATTGATATGCGGCTACATATACTACTTGATGCACAGCGAATACAACTTCCCAAACGGTCTCCTCGCAATAGTCTTCGGCTACTTTGGTAAGGATGCAATTGAAGCAATCTTCAATAGGCTTAAGGGAACGATCACAGGTGCAAGTCCAGGATGAACGTTAGAGATCTCCTATACTACATTCTTTACAACCTCCTGATATTGCCTGCATCAATAAGCCTACATGAATATGGACACTTCATAGCTGCATACTGTTTAGGCTACTACACTGGATATGCAACCTTCTCATGGGCTGGAGGAATGTTTGCGTTAAGGGAACCGCTCAGGTCCATAATTGATGGATTCGTAATTGGAATAAGTGGAGGATTATTTGCAGCATTCATCTTAATGGGATTATATTTCTGTATGGATTGGGAAACTGATCGTGTTGAAAAACTGGTCTTGATCGTATATATACTACATCAACTTGCATACTCAATCCTGGAGGGATATGCAAATGTTGGATGGTTGGATTGGAATTTACTTGCAATAATAAGCAACATACTATACCCAATCCTGCTATATGGGTTCCTAGTATATTTGGCAGTGAAATTGCATAGTGAAGAGAAGGAGGATTGTAGGTAGGGGTAGGGAATAGGTATATATATTATACATTATACTATATATTATATTGGAGTTGGGGGGTGAGGATGAGATCGGGGATTCCTCCGACGAATTCCCATTGTAGTGGAGGTTACGGGCATGAAGGAGTATATAATTATAAAGGTCGATAGACATGAGTCCAGCAAGATCGTGGAATCTATGCAGAAAAGGATGGAAATACTTGGTGATGCAGCATATAAGATCAGTGCTTGGTCAAGTTTTCTAAAGGATGTTTGGAATTATAGGTTCGAGGAGCATCTTGCAAGGATTAGGGATTCAGTTGAACGTGGAGACTTCATGGGGGCAATAATGCTATGCATAACGCTACAGCAGAAGGCTGAACTCATAAATTTAGCGACGAAGACGGTTACCGATGAATGGATAAAAGTATTGAGGGAAACGATGAAGAAGATTGAGGAGTTGAGGTGAAAGGCTATGGGGAAAATTGAGGAACTCAAAATTCAGTTTCACAGTTTAATCGTGGATGCAAGGTTCAGCCACGCCCACCACATAATCCCATACCTACTAATTGCAGAGGCAAACATGCTTCAAGGCAGAATTGAAGATGCAATTAAAAGCATAGACATAGCTGAAGACCTAACCAAATATATGTATGATGACTGTATGGCAACATTGAAAAGAGCCCGAACATTACTCCTAAAAATACATGAAGAAATGGGGGTATAGATGTGAGTGAGAAGATATTGTTGGATGAGGATAAAGCCAGAAACATAATATCGGTTATGAAGGTTAAGGGGTTTATGAACTGGAT
>Ga0080004_1103697_pt1 | contig 13273 bp, 16 predicted proteins | sample WasSprMetagenome_FD_69207 | JGI IMG/M metagenome (GOLD analysis project Ga0080004, IMG submission 69207) | Sulfidic aquatic microbial communities from Washburn Spring, Yellowstone National Park, USA - WS (SPADES assembly) (version 2) | ecosystem: Environmental > Aquatic > Thermal springs > Hot... | reverse complement strand
AACAATAAGGACGGTCTACTTCCTTAAGCGTAGGAGACTACAGTCTAAGCCTAGACTGAACGAGAAGCCTCTGATGGCTAAGTATAAAGGTAGGGAGCGGAGAAGGGTTGAAGACATCTACCACAAGCTCGCTAACAAGATAATCGATGAAGCAGAGGAGTTAAAAGCTTCAACAATCGTGCTAGAAGAACTTGCGAACATGATGAAGAGGATTAAACACTCAAAAGCTGTAAACGGCAGGCTGAGTAGGTGGAGCTTTAGAAAGCTCCAGAACATCATAGAATACAAGGCGAAGCTCTCTGGATTGAACGTTATCTATCTTAATGCTAAGGGGACTTCAAGCCTGTGCCCGATATGTAGGGGAGAGCTAAGCCCGAATGGGTACAGGCGATTGAAATGCCCGAGCTGTGGCATGGAGGAGGACAGAGATATAATAGCTGTTAGAAAACTCCTACACAAATACCAGATGGGTGTGGGGTCTTTACCCGTTCACCCCGAAAGCCCTCCCATGACAGGAGGAGGGAAGGGATGAAAGTTAACGCTAGACCAGAACGGTCTTGAGTTAAGAAGTCACGGTGAACCATATAGCTTTATCTCAAGACTGGAGAAGGAGACTGGGAATCCAGATATTAGGAGGCTTTGGCAATCTGCTGGAATGCTGCATCAAAACCTCTATGAGAATTGGCTTCCACCAAAAATGGTTGAGGAAAACGCTGAAGATGTAAAGAAATTAATTAAGATTGTTAAGAATATGCTCAAGCTTTAGGAATATTTAAGATCATTAACCTGTTAAACCATAATCAATTTTTCATGAAGTATCCTACAGGGATAATTTATTAATCATGGTGACATACTAAATTTTAGTTGAGTCTAGATGCTTTACGGGGTATTGCTGGCGGGTGGTTTATCAGAGAGGTTTGGGGGGGATAAGTATCTATGGAGGGTTAAAGGTAGACCTCTTATATCGATAGCTGCTTCTGCGGTTAGAGGTGTATCAGATAGGGTTCTTCTACTAGTTAGGGACCGGGAACGTGCATCCCAGCTTTTAAAAGAATTATCTACTCATATAGATGAATTCGTAATTGATGATCCCAGCATCAATTGTAGCGGCCCTCTTAGAGGGATGCTTACTGCATTATTCCACACCGAGGCTGATGAGTATCTCATAGTCCCAGGGGATATGCCATGGATTGATCAAGAAAGCCTAGGCTGCTTCATAGATATGTGTAGAGGTTTAAACGTAGATTGTGGAGGCATTGTATGGGGGAACGGCGCGTTATCTTCAACGATACAGTACCTTACTAAGAATGCTAGAAGATATCTTGAAGTAGTCGCAGAGATACGTGGAATCTACGGCCGTGCAACGGATACCTTAAGAAGCTGTAGCAGGATACTCCTAGCTCACGTGAAAAATGTTGCAAGTGACCCTAAGAAATTCATAGGTGTAAATTTTAAAGAAGAAATAATCAACCCGCAGATGCCGCCCATTAATGGTGCGGTTAAAGACAACGTATACCTTAAGCATCTTAACCCCTACTTTATAGATGCCATGATTGCTGAAAGCTCTCAGAAAATCGATGAAGCATTAAAGATCTACAGGTTCGAGGCAGAAGAATATCTTAGCTTGAACATATATCATCTCGCATTACATGCTTTGATAGATGCGAAAAGATGCCTGAGTGGAGAAGATGTAGAAATAGATCGTAAAATTCAAGTATGCGTTAATGAGTTGAAGTGGAATAAGGCTAAACGTCATATACCTAGAGATCCAAAAGCATCTAGAATAATTCAACACTAAAGAATCTTTCTCCCCTCTTCTGAATCCTCGTCTAGATTTTGATCAATTCCTCTTCTGATACGAATCTCTTATACCATTTATCATAGGTGGCCTTGGTAGCTATGTGGAATTCGAGTGGATAGTCTATATATTTTTGTTTAAGGGAGGCTTTTATCTTATCGATCTGCTCTAAATCGTCTATATCTGATATAACTAGTATATCTATATCGCTTAGAGCAGTATATCTATCTCTAGCTGCAGAGCCGAACAAGTACACATCTGACCGTGGTAGTAACAGCTGTATCTGATGCTTAACATCCGCTAAGATTCTTCCTAGGTTGCTGAATAGATAGTTTAAACGTTTTCCCTCTTCTATATAGATGTCGAAGCTAGATCCTCTCGGCAAGCGGCTTCACCACCTCGACTACGAACCTCATCATCGCCTCCACCTCTATCCTGCTATACCTCCTTGGAAGATATCTTGAACCAACATATGCATCTTCAATCTTCGTCAACATCAATAGATATTCCTCCTTGTCAATTAATATATTGAGCGTTGAATCTAGTTTTGAGAGTTCACTCACAAGACGTGTCAATGAATGTGTTCTTGGATAGGTACCTGTTTTTATCAAGAGCCTATACTTCAATATCAGTTGACAGTATTGCTCTATGTTGAATGCCGCCAGGTCGTAGACACCTTCTCCTATGAGACGTTTCGCATTTTCTAGAAACATCTGAGCTCTTTCTCTAAGCAGTTCTGCTTCTTCAAAGCTCAATCTAACTCGATGAGGTAGTGATGAAAGCTGAATATATATTCTCCTTTATAGTAGCACTCCCCTCACTGAAAGCAATAGCTATATTCACCATAGCTGAATTCTTAGCATGGTGTCTTTAGTGAAGGTTATTGCTGTTGTTGGTCATAAGAAGTCCGGTAAGACTAGGTTCGCAACAATGTTGATAAAGAGTTTGAGGGAGAGAGGATACAAGGTCGCTAGTGCCAAGCATGTTCATCATGCTGATTTTAGTATCGACCAATCTGGTAAAGATAGCTGGAAACATTGTGAGGCTGGAGCAAACCCAAACATAATAATCTCACCTAGAGAAGTAGCCGTTATCTGGAGAGGTAGAAGCATTAATTCTATAGAAGATCTATTAAGCCTTGTTAGAGAAGAAGCAGACTTCCTCATCTTGGAGGGATTCTATAGCTTAATTAGACAGTATGAAGAAGCAATGAAAATAGTGCTTATCAAGAATATTGAGGAAACATTCGATTTAAGTGGAGATGTTATCGCAACTTTCGAAGATATCAGCTGCCCAGAAATAATAAAGCTTCCCGAACAATACTCACAATTATTAAAGATTATTCTTACAACTGAAGATCGTGAATAAATCTAAGTTTATTATAGTTGAGATCAAGCTTTGTATTGATTTAATACTAGGCAGGTTATCTGTTAAGTAAGGTCTATATTATCTTTAGAAATTGTATGATATCTGAAAATGCTGAGATAGCTATATTTACATGCAGGTGTAATAGAGAGATTGAATCTATAAGCTTTGAGAAGTTGGAGGAGTATATTAGAGATTCAGTAAGTGCATCAATTATATATTTCTTTGATGAGCTTTACAGAAATCCAGCTGCTATACGTGAGAATTTAAGAGGAAGAAATTTTAAAGGAGTAGTGCTCACTAGGTGCTCATTATGTAGAGAGACTTTCATCGACATGGTAGAGAGAGCTGGCTTAAACCCGTTATCATTAGAAGTAATACCTGCCAGGGAACTTTTCCTAAAGATTCCAAGATAATATTCAGCCCACGCTACTCTTAAGCTTGCTCTCATGATACGCAGCGTCTTTGAAAAGATGAAGCGGATGGGGCTGGTAAGAGAAGTTAAACTTAGAAGGATAAAAACTCAATCTAAGATCTCTAGGAGAAGCTTACTTAGAGCTCTACCATAAGCGGTTACAATATATGAGCCAACCCCAGTGATACTTAGAGAGAAATATATTGGGACCTCGGCATGCAGCTTCTGTATTAATACATGTCCTAGAAAGGTTCTAAGCAGCGGTGGAGATAGTGGACCAAACTTAGATTATGAGTATTGTAGTATCTGCGGAGCCTGCGTAGCAGTCTGTCCAACTGGAGCTGTCCAGATTCCGAACTCTACAGATGAACAATTAGATGCTCAGATAAGCACTATTTTGATGAATTATAAGGAGGGGATACAGCCTAAGATCATAATGTATATCGATTCTAATGATTGTCATTTTCTATTAAGCAGGTATTTTGAGAAAAGGTTGAGCTTCTTTTTAGAAGTCTTTCCGATAGAATTGCCAACTCTTGGATTAATATCTGAAAACATCTTGTTGTCTTCAATAATTTATGGAGCCGCTGGCGTAATAATTCCAGTATTAAGAAATGAGGGTAAGCTAGACTATCTCCACATACTATATCAGAAGACGTCTGCAGCTAGGAATATCTTGAAGTCTGTAGGCTTAGACCCAAATAGAATAATATTAGTAGAGTTTAGAGAAGACGACCTAGAATTTCTATTAAAGAAATTGAATGAATTTAGACCCGGTATTAAAGTTGAGCAGCCAGAAAAGCCGATAGCTAAACAGTTTGCAGAAAATAGAAGGATTAGATTAGTATCAATAGTTAAGAGTTTGTTAGATTGTAGAAAGCCTACACCAGAGTTCATTGATTATGGTGAACCGTGCCTATTTGGAGAAGTAACAATAGATGTAGAAAAATGTACTTTATGTGAGTTATGCTATAATAAATGTCCAATGAAAGCCTTCACAATAGTTAAGGAGCTGGACATGATACATCTAGGATTCATTTATCAAAGATGTGTAGGCTGCAATCTATGCAGTTCAATCTGCCCAGAAAATGCTATTACGTTGAAAAGGTATTTATCAATATCTAGACTGGTCGATGAGCATCCCAGGATTCTCGTCTCACAGGAGCTTGTAAAATGTTCTAGATGCGGTAAACCATTTACTACGAGAGGTAAGCTTAGGAAGATTGAGAGGATATATGAGAACATCGGTGTAGGCGATGTAGATAGACTCCAATCTCTAAGGCTATGCTCCGGGTGTAAGAAAGCGAAACTCGTTCCAGCAGAGTACGATAAATGGTTTATCTATAGGTGAATTCTCACAATATCTGTATAGAGAGTGTATTTAAAATGTTTTCAAGGTGTTTTACCTATGGTTTGATTACGTTGTAGTAGATGACTGTAAAGGTTGTTCTTCTAACAGTTTTTCCAATGCTCCACACATCTTTTGGTATCTTCTTGGATCATATTCTCCCCCGAGAGAATACCCCTTTTCTTCTATAAGCCATCTCAATACTTTAAGGGTTTCAGAAGCTTCCAATAGTTTTTCGGGGTTTTCTTTCCACTCTTCCTCCCAATTCCAGAATACATTGTTTACATGTGTAATCTCTTTCCTTACAAGATCTATTGATACATTATCATATTTCATTCTATCAGTCTGTATGTTATAGATGAGCTTATGCATTCTCGTCTCCTTGACTATTGGGAGAACCATTCCTACATCTATCATGATACTGTAGCTACCCTTGAAGATGCTCCAAGGCATTAACTGGTATTCTATATCGTTTATATCTATTTCCCCCGTAGACTTCGCTACGTGGTCTACATACTCGACTCTCCAATTTCTATCTCTAACTTCTCTCTGGAGTTCTTCAAGCTTTCTCATAATCTCCGGCTCCATCTCTAATAATCTTCTTAACTCAGGCTTCTCGAAAGAAGTTAGAGCAAGTTTTCCCTGGGCCCTCCCCCTCTCAAGCGGGCTTAACATAGTCAAGGGAGAGAACCTCCTATGATTATTCAGGTCAGCCTGTCAACTTTTACTTAAGTTTTTCTTATTTATAAGCTTTAAATCTTTACGTAATGAGGTGGAAGAGCTATTTTTCCAAAACGTGGTTATGAAAGGTATTACCTAGCTGACAGGATCCCTTACGAAGTAAAAGTTTCAATGGTTAGAGAGTTCTTGAAGGAACTAGATAACTTTAGGGTCTTTTTCTTCAAAGTATCTAGGAAGGATAGCTGACCAACTGCACAGAGACATTAAGGAGATTATAGATGGTGTGTTTAATGTCTCGGAGGAGGTGGAAGGATGAAGCCCAAAGTTGTCGTTGAGGTTGCAGAGTTCAGGGATAGGGAGGGGTTGGAGGAGCTGGCTAGCAGGGCTATGAAGATTCTTGAGGAGAGCGAGGGGGACGAGTCGATAGAGTACTATGCTAAGGGATGCCTAGCCATGTCTAAGACTTTAGCAAAGGTGTATTCGTTCAGGTGGCCAGCTAAAGTATTCGTTGGATGGATATTCGAGGATCCAAAGACTGCTGAGGAGATTGCAAACATATTCAGCAACGCATTCACAAAGGCGGAGAAGAAGTGGAGGAGCATTAATGGTGGGAGACTACCATTGATAATGATAGACTGGGAAGAATGGATGCAGATATACACATTTTCTGGAAACCCGCTACACCCACTAGACATAATAGCCTTGAGATACCTCAGGAATACTAGGATGGAGAAGGCTCTCAAGCAACTAACTAGAGACCTAGCAGGGTTCTTCGAGGAATGTGGTGGAGAGGTAGAAGGGGGTGTCACAGAGAATGGTTAGGAGAGTCTTTGTTGATACTAAATGGAGTCCTAAGAAGCGTAGAGGCTCAAGGATGCATGTATGTTACGACCCACAAAATGATGTCTTCTTTGAAGTCAATGAACTTACCGAGCTCAAGGACTACGATGAGATATACTTGGATAGCTCATTGTTTCCAAACATGTGGCAGCAGTTGAGAGAGTTAATCAGTAATGGTAGGAGAGTCTATTATTTCACTAGACCGTGGAAGTGGGAAGAGATGCGGAAGGAAAGATTCAGAGATGAATTGAAGGCTAAAGTAGGCAAGGTATCGAAAGATGATAGAGGAGATGCATTCCTACTATGGAAAGCCTATCAATTATCATTGATTAAGAATAATACTCACAGGTACTTTAAACCACTGACAATCATTGATATTGAGTTGAGACCGATGTTGATGAGGGAGCAGATACTTTATAGGAGTCTTCGGAGAGTACGGAGTGCTAGCATAGTCGGTATCGATGTTGGAGGTGATGTCAAGATATTGGAGAGGACGGTTGAGGATGCTAGGAGGGAGATTGTTGATATAGCCATAAAGATTATCCCAGGATTCATGGATATAGCTAATAGTCTAGGACTGAGTAGAGATGATGTTAACGGGTTAGCAGGATTAGCTGGACTACTAGTCTATGACAATTTCACATCATACAAGAAGTCTATCAACTATCTTGGATTATACAAGGCTAGAGGCAGGGGGAATAAGAAGTATAGCCGTAAAATTCAAAGATGTCTAGTAATACTTACGAATACAATCTTATGGAAGAATGGTGAAAAACATTCACCAACTTTCAAAGATATGAGGAGAATCTTAAGAATGGTAATAGAAGCAAGAAGGCAGATGGGGCTCGCTGAGGATGGGGCTGGGGTATAAGCCCTGGCAAGACCTGCACAAGCCTATTTGTCGTTCTCGGCGAGCCCAAAAGGCTTGAAGCGAAGACCGGGTAGATTAGTCTGCGGGTGGCTAGGGCTACCAAACCAGCCCCTCCTCCTAAGTTTTTATTTATTTAAATATGTTTCATAATGCTATCCTTAAAACGATGTGAGTCTTTGAATTGGATTGTTATTTCCAGTCATTTCCAGAAAACTCTTCATCATCCTAAGCATTCGACAATGTGTTGCCTGGTAGAGCCCAGCGCCTTAACGGTACCGTGAATAAGCGATTACCTCATTAACAACCTAACTCCAATTACCATATTAATAAACTCAACAAGTAAACCTATGTTATCCTCTTCGATATTGCAATATGTTGTATGAATAAGTGATAAGTCTGGGAAAGCAGGTTTACTGTCCAGGATATTTCTTATACGCATATATGTCTAAGACGAGTCCAGAAGTATTGTTTAGTAACATCATCTTATAGGGATACTTTATGAGCTTAGTAGGGTTAGAGAGGATAATAACAAAGTCTTTTAAAGCCGAACTCATAAGATAGTGCCGCGATTGTTACCCCGTAGAAGTATAGTGGTCTGTTCATAGCTGATTCAATAATTTCATGGATGGTGTTGTTAACTAGCGTGGAGCCAGTAGCAAGTACGACATCGCTCCATTTAATCGCTTCAAGGTTTCTCGTGTAAGGCTCAATTATTACTCTATAATATTTCTTGCCTATGTTTTCTTCATCCATGTCTGTAACTCTGATTTCATGGAATCTTTTAGAAAGATTGTGGACTATCGCTGGTTGGAATCCTATCATACATATCTTCGATTCTCCATGGAGTTGGTAGAGACATTCTGAAATCTTTTCTGCACATTTCTCAGGTCCATCATCTTTGCAGTGTCTGGTACCGTCAACCAATCCTAAGAGCCTGTATGTAGCGTTTATACCTGCTACGAGTAGAGCTCTATGACAATTATTTTTTATATCTAGCTGACTTAATTCTCTCAGTGTTCCTTCGAAATTAGTAGGCTCATCTGTAAATGCTTGACCGACCGCTCCATCTACATCAGCTTGTATCATGACTTCCTTCCCCTTGAGTAGCGGATATTCTTTTCTAGCTGGATGCCCTATTGCTTCTTCAGGCTTTAGAGTCTTCATCTTCACCAATATTCTCTTAGATTCAAGGCTCTTCTCTACGACTCTATTCCACCACTTCTTCCTAAGCTCTTCAAGATAATCCATACGAAGTCACCGACTGCTTCTCATAGCTACGGGATAAGCTTTACTGCTCTAGGTCTTATGTTGATAAATACTTTCTCTCTCAACCTTAGATTCATAAGTCTGTAGGCATCTAGTGGAAGTTCAGAGACGAGGATAGCTTCGCCAACTCTAATCTTGAGGTGGACATAGCTTATCTTCTCATCTACCTCTTCTAAGACTCCTTCAAATGTATTAACCGTCTTCATAATCTCTCTAGAAACAACGATGTCTTGAGGATGTACTAAGACCTTCTTAATCTTGCCCCCATCATAGGGTGCTAGTAGTCTTATCCCTTGAAACTCTATTTCAGCGAATGGACCATCGGCTTCAACAACTTCACATTCAAAGATATTATGGAGACCTAATAACTCAACAATGTTACCGGTTTTCGGTGAAGAGATTATTTCTCTAAGCCTACCGACTTGCTCGAGCACCCCATTGTATAGTATCCCGATTCTATCGCCCAGCTCTTCAACCTCCCCTATATCATGTGTAACCCATAGGGTGGTAATCCCGAATCTTCTAATAATTGATTTTAGCCATTCTCTAATGTACTTACTTGTCCTGGGGTCGAGATTGCTTAATGGCTCATCTAGTAGGAGAACTCTCGGCTGTACAGCTAATGCTCTAGCAATAGCTACACGCTGTCTTTCTCCTTCACTTAAATCCTTCGGATAACGTTTACGTAGATTACGTAACCCAAATATGTCTAGTAGCTCCTCAACTCTATGGAGAATAGTTGTGGAAGACAGTCTTCTAGCTCTTAACCCGTATGCAATGTTATCTTCTACAGTCTTATGAGGGAAAAGAATGAATTCTTGTGGAACGTATCCAACCATCCTCCCCTCTGGTGGGAGATTATCCATAGATTCTCCATCAAAAAGTATTCTCCCCTCATAATTTACGAGACCTGCAATCGCTTTTAGAAGCGTTGTTTTACCTGCACCTGATGGTCCAAGAAGCATGAATAATTCTTTACTGAATATTGTTAGGTTAACTTTCTTTAATATGTACTTGTTACTCACGTCCTCTAGCTTGATCTCCGTCATACCTTACCCCCATTTAATAATCTTGTTTTCCATCAGCATAAGTAGCTTCTCCGAGGTTAAAGTCATTAATGCGAGGACCCCCAGACACAGCATAATAACGTCAACCCTCATCAAGTACTGGGAGGTTATCATTAGAGCGCCTATTCCAACAGGGATAGCTATCATCTCTGCTGCCACTATTGTCCTCCAAGCCATTCCTGCTTCCAGTCTAAGCCCAGTGAATACACTGGATAGAGCAAGCGGGATTACTATATCGAAGAAAGCTTTTCTAAATGGTGCTCCTAGGCTTCTCGCCATCTCCACATATCTTTTATCAACGCTTCTTATCCCTGAGACTGTGTTGTAGAGCACTGGGAAGAATGAGCAGATAAAGACTAACAGTATCGGTAGAGCTTCATTCACCCCTATCCATAGTATTAGGAGGGGAAGCCATCCAAGAGCTGGAATAGGCATTAATAGGCTGAAGATTGGGTGTAGAGTTCTATATACTACATCTTTGTACCCCATAACGATTCCTAGGGCTATACCCATAATGGAACCTATTAGAAATCCAGCAATAACTCTCACAAAGCTTGCCAATAGATTAATCCATAAAACCCCGTCTCTGATAAGTATGTACCCTGAGAGTAATGTTTTCGTAAAGGATGGGAACAGATATTCTGGGAAGATGTTAAGTCGAGCTAGTATCTCCCAAGAAAGGAGTAGGAGTATGATCGGTGTCAGCCAGCTGAATCTGAAAATCAATTTATTGTATGACATAGGCCGACCCCTCCCTAATCGATGAAACGATCATCAATGACATCCCTGACGTCGAAGACTTTTTCTATGTATCCTAATTTATACAATGTCTCTACATATCTTCCTATAGACTCATTGTTTAACTTAACACTGTATCTTAGGTTATCCATGGATCGACGTATAATCTCTGGAGAGAGCTGTCTTGACGTTTCCTTGACAAGCTCAGGCTCAACGCCTATAGGAGAAGCTTTACTAAGCTCTTCTACAAGAATCTTGGCTGCTTCATCTCTATTCTGCTCAATGTATCCGAGTCCTTTCTTAGTTATCTCAACCAGCTTCTTTACTACTCCAGGCTTCTTCTCAAGCAATCCTCTCTTAACAACTAGTACGCTACCCTGCATCTCCGGCCATACATCCTGGCTTGCGAGGAGGATATGGTAGCCTTTAGATGATGCTGCTAACGTTGCCCAGTGTTCTGGGACAACTATCGCATCTAGCTGACCTGTTAAGAGCAGGCTGACCAGTAGCGGTGGGTTACCCCTCCTAACATCAATCTTCCGCCCCTCCAGACCATATCTTTCAACTGCTAGATTGAAGAGCAGGTCTGCATTCGACCCCGCCTCGACCACCCCAACCCTCCTCCCCTCAAGCTGTCCGGGGATGGTTATATCTTCTCTCGAGACTATAGCATATCCATGGAAGTGTGTCCCAGCAACTATCACGATATCGACGCCCCTCGCATATGATAGAAGCGCCGGTCCTAAGCATATGTATGCTGCATCTACATCTCCTCTAGCAAGAGCATTTGCTAACGCAACTCCTGTAACATATGAATTAAACATCGTAATGTTAAGTCCCTCCTCCGAGAACCAATCGAAATGCCTAGCTATGTATATCGGTGCAGCATGGTTGTTGAATTCTACTGCCAGCCTTACTACTTCATGTGCCTTCTTGCTGAACTGGCTTGCCGAGAGATATGTTAGAGATAGGACTGAGGCTATAATTATTACACCGATAGATATCCATACTATAGTTTTCTTCGATCTCATATGAGAGATGTCGGTTTAACTATTCTTAAACCTACGTAACTATTTCCCGTGGGTATGCTCTTTTATTGATAAGCTTTCGTAACTGTTTCTCGTAACGTCTACTCTACTGGAGGGATTCAGCTCCCTCGACCAGTAAATCTATGGCCTCTTTATCGTGTAGGATGTATTTACCGAGTATCTTCCCGAAACCTTTATAGAAGTCTGTATCTCCACTCTCCTGGATATCTTTAGCTAGCTGGGGGATCCATTGAATGAGATGCTTCTCCATAAAGTCTTTCTGCATCTTGAGGTACTTCAAGAGGTTCTCTCTATCATTCTTCTCTAGAGCCTCTTGGGCTTTCCTGCATAAGTAGGACATGAATTGGAGTTCTACCGCTACGTGGTCTGCAGGCTCCTTAAACTCTTCCTTAACGACGGTTACTCCTGCATCCCAGTATGCGTAGAGGACTTCATCGTATGGTTCCTGCATGAGGAGCCCTGTCTTGTAGACTGATTCAGAAGGATGTGGAGGCTTCTTCTTCACGCCTAGGAAGATGTTAGCGTAGTCTACTGCAAGCTCCAACTCTACCTCCTTCAAGTCACGTTCAATAGCATTCTTAACGTATCTCTTCATAATGTTTAAACCTTCTCTAATATCTTCGTCTGGAATGTCTAGAGACTCATCTAGTTTTAAGATTGGGTTATCCTGGCTCACTAAACTCTTTAGGAAGTCGCCTTTAACCTCTTTCTCGCAAATTCTCAAAAGAAACCAGTAGATTAAACGTCTATTAACCAGAGCTGTTAACAATTCTTCTCTAGAAACCATAAGCAATTCAAGATATGATGTTGAAGCATTCTAATAAAGTTTCGTCGATGCACGTCTGATTCGGCGGGTTTGTCGAGGTCAGCCGCTTGAATAGATTATTAATGTTTATTCCTTTAGGAGCACATGAGCAGATACGATGTTCAGCTTATGGATATAGTAAACCTAGAAGCGTGCTTTTATGGAAAAGACTGAATATGTATTCAGACTCTTGGCTACCGTATAACGAATCTTAAATAGATGAGTATTTTTATGTTCATCGAGTAGGGTTTGGGTGCAAGAAGCGGTAGAAGGGTCATTAGACCGTTCCTAACTAAGAGGCAGATCGAGGTATTGAAGTTGAGGATGAAGGGGTTGACGCAGGAGCATGTGGCTGATATATTGAAGACGTCGAGAGAAAATGTGGCAAACCTGGAGAATAGAGCTTATGTGAATATTATGAGAGCAAGGATTACGCTTAAGATTTTAGAAGAATTAAATCCTGAAAAGGAGGTTGTAGTGTTAGCAGGTACACCAATAACAGACGTACCTAGAATTGTATTGGATAGAGCGGACATGCTAGGTATAAAAATAGCTTTCGGTGCAGAGGCCATATATCGTCTTGTTAAGAAGAAGGCCGTGAAGAGAGGAGACCACCTTACCGCACCCTTAAGAGTAAAAATCCTCCCATCCGGTAAGATTAAGATAAGTTCATAACATGTACATCTAGACTTGTAAAATCAAGGAAATCAACGGTATGAGTGCGTCTGTCGTATACACGCTCCATGCAAAGGGTTCTGAGCTATGTAGTCTTTGATAGACTAATGTAGCTCTTGGGGTTCATTAGCTTTGGGATCCTCTTGGGTTCATTGGAGCCTTCATCAGCCTCACCCCCTGTCTGGGTGAACCCGCTCCAACCCTTCATCAGCTCATTGAAGATCTTTGGGGTTGGAGGAAGCCCTCCATCTGAAGGTATAGGTTTATGGCTGCGTTGAGCTGCCTGTTTATCCTCAACCCGCATCTGCAGATGTATATTGCTCCTTTCGGGGCATTAACCATCCCACATCTGGAG
>Ga0080004_1094823_pt1 | contig 13274 bp, 10 predicted proteins | sample WasSprMetagenome_FD_69207 | JGI IMG/M metagenome (GOLD analysis project Ga0080004, IMG submission 69207) | Sulfidic aquatic microbial communities from Washburn Spring, Yellowstone National Park, USA - WS (SPADES assembly) (version 2) | ecosystem: Environmental > Aquatic > Thermal springs > Hot... | reverse complement strand
GCCTTACGAAGGCGATTTGTTCGCCGTCGGTGCGCGACCGCTTCCTAAGGACAAGCGAATTTACGCAGGTCAACCTGTCTATCACTGCGGAAGTTTGCTGGGTGAACTGGTCAACTCCGTCACCTTCGGCGTGATTTCTTCAGTTTCCCGCATGTATCAAAACAAACCGTTCATTCAACTTTCCACAACTGCTTTACCCGGCTCAAGTGGTGGTGGTATCTTTGTCGTTGATGAGGGTAAGTGTTACTATGCTGGAATGTTGACGAGAGGGGCTGGTGAGACGGTAAACTTAGCAATTCCGATTACACGAATTCGCAGTGTGTTGAGCAAGTGGAAGTTGGAAGAAGTGTTTGATGCTGCTCAGTAAAGAGAGGGGCGCTTATGAAACAACCTTTTGCTGTGACCGAACTGAATGCGGGCACATCAATAAAGATTGTGCCTTACCAAACAATCCGTATTGTCGTTATTAACGATGTTCATGTTCCCTTTCATGACCCGCAAGCAATTTCCCTCTGTCTCCAAGTCATCAAGTCCGTTACTCCCGACATCATCATTATCAACGGTGACTTCATAGACTTCTTTGCTATCTCTCGTTTTGACCGTAGTCCGCAACGCAAGTTGATGCTGGGCAAAGAAATCCAAGAAGCCCGCAAGGTTCTTCAACAGTTTAAGTCTCAGTGTGAGCCACACAAGTGGATTTTCCTGATGGGTAACCACGAGGAAAGGTTGCGGCATTACCTTTGGACGAAGGCGCCTGAACTTTCGTCCCTTGAGGAATTACATGTCGCCAACTTACTCAATCTCACGGACAAAGATTGGATTGTCTTAGATTACACTGACACACCTCAACCTGTAGGTTGCGATGTCGTTCCGACGGTTCATTTCCCCGAACTTTTCATCACACACGGTGATAAAATACGAATGTCAGGAAACACAATTAACCTTGCCCGCTCAATTTTTCTGAAGGTTCTCAGAAACTTTGTTGTAGGACACTGGCACAGAGCAGACACATACATTCAGATGGACTATCAAGGTAAGTCAAGAGGAGGGTGGGTTGTGCCGTGTTTGTGTTATCAAAGACCTCACTGGGATAGCGGCAGGATATGGAACCAGGGGTTGGCGGTTATTGAAATGAACCAACGAGGCTTTTTCAAAGTTGACATCGTTTCGTTCATCCGTGAGAACGGGAGCATCCTTGCTTTTTGGAACGGGAAGGAGTTTTCGGTCAAACTCAAGGAGGGGAACAAAGTATGAAAATCTATTTGCCCAAAATACCTACCAACCAAGATTTGGACAGGTTAATTGAGTGGCTTGAGATACTTGGACCTGCTATTGCGCTTTCAAACCCTAAGCGTTCATACTTCATTTACGAGGCTATCAACATTGCCATTGCGTTTTTGAAGCGGTTGCGTAATAATGAAAAGTGGCGTGATGAAGGTGTAATTGAAATTTGACGGAGGTGACTTTAGATGGAGCAAATGAGGCAAGATGACTGGCTTTGGGAGGGTAGCGATTACGATTTTGGTGCTACCGAACAAGAACAACAGCAGGAACAGCAGCAAAGTCAAGAAGGTGGTTCAGACTTGGCGAAAGAACTTGAGGAAATCAAACGGCAACTTCAGATGTGGCAGGCTTATATGTGGCAGCAGTATTGGACGAATATGGTAAACGATGCAATCAATCAACTCGTTCGCCAAAAACCTTACCTTCAGGCTTGGACTGACGAGTTGCGTGCAGGACTTGCTCAAGATGTTGCTGTTTGGCTTCAACAGCAACAACAACAGAACAAGAACATAAATTGGGATGATGTGTCAAAATTTATACAGGAAGCGTTACAGAAGCGGGCTGAAGTGATAGAAAACAAACTTAGTCAAATCGGTGTTAACTTGAGTTCAATGTCCGCTCCTGTAACGCTTCCTGCATCAGGTGCTGTTGCTCAGCAACTTGAAGGGGGGAAGACAACGGAAGAAGTTGGGTTGTTAGTGGGTTCAGGTGAAAATTACGAAATCCGAATGGTGTCACCGGACTACTTAGAAAAACTCATGCTGAAACAACGAGATGACTACATCCGAGACATTCTCACTTTACAACAGAAGCGCCGACAAGGAGGAATGCTGCCTAGGGTGAAGCAAGAACAATCCAGTTAGAAAACGAGGTGATTGATTTATGCCAGGGCAACGCTGGGTATTGTATCAACCCGCTGGTGCAGGTTATTTGACCTTTCCGACATTGAGTGACGAGTTGAGGCGTGCGACATATCCGTTGTATGAATTCCGACAGTTTGTTCGCCCAGACCCTTCACCTGCGCGAAAGGGTGAAATCCACTACTTCAACCGCATCGGTCGTGTAACGACAATCGTCCAACCCATCGGTGAACAAGAACAATTCCGCCCTCTGCCCGCTCCATCCATTACTCGTGGTCAACTTGTTGTAGAGGACTACGGTGCATACTTTGAGTGGACGGAGCGGCTTGAAAGGTTTGCAGAGTGGGATGTTCAGCAGATTTTGATTGAGACGCTGAAACTGAACATGCAACACAACTTAGACTTCTATGTCGCTCAAAAGTTGAAGTCCACTCCGATTAAAGCCATCCCAACCTCTTCATCTGCCGTCACTATCGTCACTTCACCTCCTTATCCGCAAGCGGGCGCACCAGGTCTGACGAATGCTCATGTCAAAGATATCATTGACTACATGCGGCTAATTCTCCAAGTTCCTCCTTACGACGGGACGAACTATGTCTGTATCGCTCACGGTGCTGCTATCCGTGTGCTGCACGACCAAATCTCCGACCAGTTCCTGAAATACACCTCGCCTGACATCTTCTACACCTCCGAAGTTGCTCAGTGGTATGGTTGCAGGTTCGTTCAGACGAACAACTCCGATGCTTTGTCGCCTGCCGCTGGGAGCGGTGCTACCAAGACTGCCGAGGCTATCTTCCTCGCCTACGACCCAATCATTGAAGCCATTTCAGTTCCCGAGGAAATCCGGCTTGAAGTTGTGCCTGGAACTTTCGGGCGAGTTAAGCGTGTCGGTTGGTTCTTCTCTGGTGGTTGGGCATTAACTTGGGATACTCCGAACCCGGGCGAGTGCCGTGTCATTCATTTCACTTCGGGTTAATGAACAATGAAACTGAATGAAGGGGTGATGATAAATGTTAGGACCGACTTATGAAACGCTGGAATTCTTGCAGAGGAACGGTGTGTCTATTAGTTCGGCGGGAGTGATTATGTCCCTGCCCAACTTGCCTTCAGGTGTTTATCCAGGTTACGAGACGATGGGAGTTGCTGTTGTTGGAGTTGGTATCAGCAACCCCTCTGCAGCAGTCTCTTCAGGGCTTGTTATCCGACTTGAAAGTGTGGACAGTGCAGGAAATGTTGCGGCTACCCAAAGTGTTACATTTGGAGCGGTTCCTGCTGGCGGCTTTTCCACTGTCACAATTGCACCGTTCTATGTTGCAATCGGCAACATGCTCCGCGTCCAAGTTCAGACCCCAGTTGGAACGGGTATAACCGCTGATGTCACTGTGTTCGTGAAGTATCACGGTAAGCCAGTGCCTGAGCAACGACAAGTTATCGGTGTGAGCAATGTCTGATAATTAACATACTGACGGAAGGGGGTGAGATATATGCCGTTTCATAAAGATAAACCATATCGGCTGTATCTCGCTCCCTTCCATCCACCCATTTATGAGCAGGAAGGTCATTTCTTCTATCCTGACGGCTGTGAAGTTCCAATTGAGGTAGCAAAGCGGATATTGGACTATGTTGACGAACTTTGTGAAAGGTGGAAAATTCCCGTGAACGAGCACAAGAAACGATGGTTACCCAAGAACGAGCGAGAGCACGACGAACTTAGGAGGCATTACTGGAAAGACTAAGGTGATGTCAAATGGCGACGAGGCGTAGAAGGACTGCCAAGAAAAGTTCCGACAGGAAATGGATACAGAAGGCTATCAAGCGACCTGGTGCATTCACGGAAAAAGCGCGGAGACGGGGTATGACTGTTGCGCAATTTGCCCGAGAAGTTATTCGCAACCCTGAGAAATACGATACACGGACTGTCCGTCAGGCTCATTTGGCTTTAACTCTGAGGAAGTTAGCAAAAAGGCGGAAAAAGCGGAAGTGAAGGAGGTGCTCAATTGTGCCATTACCTTGGATATCAATTTTTGTGGACAATGTGTTGGTTGAAATTCACAAGACTGAGGATGGGGTCATTGTGATGAGAGGCGGGACTATCTTACCGCCTAAGGAGCGGGATGAAGTTCTGCAAAAGGCTGGGCTTTACGATTTCGTGATGAATGTTCATTCTGAGTTGGCTCAGCAATCTGTCACCGCTGCATTGACACAAGCAGTAGAAGTTACTGAGGAAGCCACCCGCCGTGGACGACGAAGGAAAGCGGAGATGACGGCTCATTTAGTTGAGGGACCTGAAGAACAACCCGCTGGGAATGAAATTTGAGGTGATACAATATGACCCCATTAGCCGCTGGAGCGTTGGGATTGGGAGTAGGTCTCGCTTTAGGTCGTAAGAAAAAGAAAAAGGGCGGTATTGTCTATCCTCGCCTTGAAGTTCCGTTTCTCAGCGAACAACAAATACGAAGCAGTCCGATATTGTCTCCAATGTATGATGTTTGGCAGCAATTAGCGCAAACAGTAAAGACGACACCTGCTCCATCACTTCCTCCTGCAGTCATGGAAAACCTTACACGACTTTCAACATCACAACCTGACATATTTTCGTCCGTTGGCTATGTTTCAACTTTGATGCGCCCGCTATTTGAGCAGCAGTTAGGTCGTCAGTTGGCGATGACGCATGAGCAATTAGCGCGAGCGCTTGGAACTCCTACTGGTGGTGCGATTGCGGAAATGTTGCGCCGTCAGATTGCTGAGGCTGAACGAGGTTGGATGTCTCAGTTAGGGCAGATGGGATTTCAGGAACTTCAGGCGCAACGAGGTTTGATGCAGTGGGCAACTGAAGCGTTACCGAGAATGATGAGTTGGCAAGTTCAGCAACAATTCTTACCTCTTACGATGTTGGCGCAAACAGCATCACCATTCATGGGAACTTTTGTGTCACCGCAACAGATTGTCCGTCAGCCGTCAATATGGGAGCAGTTACTGCCCGCAGCAATTCTTGGAGGGATTTTAGGTGGGTTCGGAGGGTGATGATTTAGATGCCTATCCAAACGCCTGAATTCTACACTCAACTTGGGACAGCGTTATTGAGACCGCAACAATGGCAGTTATACTACGAACCAGACCCGTTTGCTTTCATTGTTCAGAACTTAATTGCGGCGTTAATGATACGCAAGGGTGTCCGCCAACAAGCGCTCCGAGACTTTATGGATTGGATGACGAAGATGTCTCCCGATGTGGCACTTCAGTGGTTGAAATTCAAACCTTTCAGGGAGTTGATAAAGAGGTCAACTAATTTGAAGGAAAAGGACTTGCAGGAAATGGAAAGGGTAGTAGAAGAATTGTTGTTGCCTGAGAAGCAAATCCGAGAAGTTCTCACGCAGTCAGAACAACAAGCACCAACGCCCTATCCACCTTCCGTCTTACCCGAGGGAGAACCGAGAACAGCACCACCTATGCCTGCTACAGTCATCCCAGCAGTTACAATCCCGCCAGAGGAAAATTACATAACTCCTCCAGCGACGATGCCGACGGTTGCGCCGACTATGGGATTTGTTCCGCCACGAGGTCGCATACCTTTACCGACTATTCCATTTTCGTTCCCATTCCCGCTCGTGTTGTATCAAGTCTGAGGTGATGTAGATGCCGAACGAAAGGCGCAAACCAACTACACCAACACGACCACGACAACCTGGCGTCGCCAAAACTTTACCAACTCCCCCTCCAGTTTTGTATCCCAAACTCATCGCCGTGCCGTCAGGACCACCTATTTCACCAGTCATCCTTCAGCCTGTTATCCCGCCACCTGCACCACCTACTGGAGAACCAATTCCAGTTGAACTACCCACACAACCCAGAGTTGTAACTCGTGAAAGACCAAGACCGGAACTACCACCGATGCCTGATGTGACTTCAAAAGAGCCGCCACCACCAACTCCTGAAGAACAACGACTTCAGCGGTTTCTCTCAGACCCTAAGAATTGGCAACGACTTATAACTTACGCCCGCATGTTTCCCGAGCGGTATGAACGGTTGATGCAATTTATTGAGAGGTTTTACCCGAGGGCTTTACCTGAAGGCGAGGTAGCGTTTTTGCAACGGTGGTATGCCGACCAAGCACGGCAGATAAGGGAGCGGCTTCAGGCTTACCAACTTCAGTGGGAGAAGGAGATGGAGGAGTATCAGAGGGAGATGGAAGAGTTGAGGGAGGCGATGGAGACATTTTCGCAGATGATAGACAAAGCGGCTACGCCTGAAGATGTTATCATGGTGTTGCGACAGGCAGCGGGTTCAGGTTTACCACCAGAAAAGTATCAACTTCTTTCCACGGCGGCTAAAACCAAAATCCTTGCAATTTTGAGCCAGTTACCAACTCAGGATGCTGAGAGAGCGTTAGATATACTTCACAGAAGAGGCTTTTTGGTGGACAGGGAGTTGGATGAATTCAAAAGTTACATGAGGGGTGAAAGTTGGGCGCGAGGGGCTATCGGGACAATGTTGGGGGTTACGATTGAAAGACTGAGGGCGGCAATTGACCGAGCCAGAAGGTTAGGTTGGAATGTTGAGAATATTGAGAGGCAATTAGATGCGATGGCGCAATATGTGAACCAGATGAGAGACATGCCACCCAACCCCGAACTTATCAACTTCATTTCCAGTCAGTTGACAAATCTATCTCAGAATTTTGAGAGGTTGGTTTCTAACACGCTTAATCCTCTTGCTACTTCCATTCAGCGACTTGTTGCTCGTCTTTACGATGCATTGACCCGCCCCGATCAAGTTATTCAGTGGTTCAGGGAAAACATGCGGACAATTCAGAGCACGCTCGGTAAGTTTTCACCTGAGTTAACATCCGCGTTGATGCGGACGATTGGGACTGGAGCACAAGTAACTCATGCCACTATGGTTGACAGTCTCAGAATACTTGCCGATGCATTAGAGGACGCTCTCAACAAACTAAAGAGTGAATTTGGAGACTTTCCTGAAATTAATGCTCCACTCGCACTGCTTGAAGGTGCTGTTAATGCGTTACGAGAGCGTTCTGAGGCGTTGCATAAGATTTCAGATGTTCTTAGAAGCATCTACGACAAGATTGGGCAAGTAATCAAAGAGGACCCACTTAAAGGAATGTCACCTACTCAGATACAACGCTTCAGGTTACAAGAATGGGGATTGAGGCTTCGTGAATTGGCAACCCAACTCAGCAGGGCACGCTTGAGGTTATCTGAGGAGATGTTTGACTGGCGAAAGCAAAACGAAAACATCAAGAACGCTTTGAGATACTTAGGAATTTTGGTGAGCATGAGAGCAAGATTGGGTAAATACACGGATGCTCTGGAAAAAGCAACCGCGCTTGTTGATATACTCAACGACATTGCCAAACTTGAAGGTAATGAAAATGAATTACCCCCTGAAATGTTAGGTGCTGTCAAAGTTATCAGAGATGTTGTTTTGAGTAAAGCCAACGAACTTGTGAATGCGTTGCAGGGCAAGAAAAAGCCAGAGCCCAACCAAATTGACACGATGATTGCGGATTTGCTGCGACAATTAGGTATTCTGTTTGGTCCATTTGAAACTCAGCCTATCCAACAACCCAGCCAACGACCTGCTGCGGAAGGTGGAAGACTAACCCGACCACAGACAGGAAGGACGAGACCTGCAACTCAGCCTTCAACTCGTCCGACATATAGAGGCGCAATTGGCGGGTTCTTAACAGATTGAACGAATGCGCTATAATTAACAGAGCGCAACGAATTGAGAGGGAGGAAGACATTGATATGTAAGGGTGAAGTTGGTATGCCCAAAGAGGTAGCGGGTCAGAAAGAGTTAATCATCCAGCGAATTATTTCAGAGGCGTTACGGCGAGGTTACAGCATCCCTGAAATCTTCGCACTACTTGCCATCGCCAACATAGAGAGCGGTTACAATCCCAAGACAATCGGTGACGGTGGGAAGTCATTTGGTCTCTTTCAAGTCAACGAGCAGCGGTTCAGCAAATACGGTGTGACCCCTCAGACTGCCCAAAAACTCCTTGATGTCAATTATCAACTCCCCCGGGTGTTTGACGATTTTGAGCAACTTAGAGCAAAACTACGACGAGTATCTCCAGACATCTTTCAAGAAATCCCGACTAACATCTCCCCTGAAGAACTTGAGGAACGGCTTACGAAAGCATTTGTGCTTTACGGGACATACTGGAACAGACCCGCGTATTTGGATGAAGTCTTGAGAGACCCTCGCGCTTTTGCAAAGGTGTATCCCAAAGTTTCCCGAGATGTAATGCGCCGGAAGTTGAAAGAGGCGTATCAATATTTGATGCGTTTCCTTCCCCATGCAGCCAGAACAGTTCAAGTCCAGACAGCGGGTGCATTAGCCCAAGCCTTGGGTCTTACTATCCGTGAACGAACCGAAGCACCTTCAAGACCGCTTCCTTACACCCAAGTCAGACCGACTGCGCCGCCGCCACCAGGGGCAGAAACGCCAATTCTCGCCGAACTTTCACAACTTGCACCTCATTTACCTCAGTTGTATGCGATGGGAAAGACATTCCTTCAGATGATACGACCGTATGTTGAGCGGAGAGAAAAACCGCCCATCAAGTATGAGTTCAAGACGCTTCCTGACTACAAATATGCTGACGAAGACGAAAAGATAATCGGTCACATCCTTCAGCAGTTTGTGCCCGGCTTTGAGAATGTATGGAGGCGGATGCGTCCGGACGAACGGGTAAGCGCTATTGCGACAATCAAATCAACTCTCCGTGATGTTGCTCCACTATATAACCGTCTCTCCATGGAACGAGACCCACAACAAAAGCGAGAGTTGCAAGCGCAAATTGACCGGCGGATGCGGGAGATGCTTTTGCGGTTGCACCAGAACATCCCGACCCTTAGAGCCTTCCGACCGCCGTCGTGGCGTCTTGCAGGCGAAATCATAAAAGAGATGGGCACGGGTTTCTTCAGGGATGTTTTTGCCTTCCCGCTCATTATTGCTGCGTCTACAGACTACCGCAAAGACACATGGGCGATTAGAGACCCCAAGACGGGAGAAGTCAAATATGTCTCTTACCCAGAGTTTGTGAAGGCGCGAATTCGTGAGAGGGTTAGGTCGTTACCGTTAGACAAGCGTGAGGCGGAGATTTTAGAGAAGTTAGCGATGAATATTTTGCCGACCAAGCCTACAGCACCCTTGTGGCTTGCTTACGACATGATAAAAGGGGCGTTAGTTGATTTAGTTGGTGGAATTGCTTGGGCGGGAGCGTCTTTAGGGGATTGGGTGATGCGAACTCTCGGCAGGAACACGAATGCCGGGAAGTATGTTGAGCAGTTGTTCACGCGCTGGAGTAGGTTGACGGGTTATTACGCAACCGAGTTGGCACGAGACCCCGAGTTCAGGCGAAGACATGAAGGCTATGCATTTAACTTCCTCATAGCAACCAACCCCAATGCAATCAACCGCCGGACAATGAAGCCGACGGAGTATGGGTGGTATTTGTATGCTCAGCACTTCGTTTTTAGCATGCTTCAAGACATTACCAACTACGCCCTCTCCGACTTAATTCCCGAAAGATACAGGGACATTATGCGCGAAACTTTGATACACCGAGCGCCAATTTTAGGGTTTACTGCATCCCTTCTTGTTCCCGGCGGTGTTGTGAGTAATTTGTCCAGTGCGATACAGAAAGCAGCGGCGGCGGGTAGAATTTCCGCAAGGGCTGCACAAGTCCTTCAGACCGCAACTCGTGGCTTGGTTTACACTGTTTTCGGGATGCCCGAGGAAGTTTTGAGACCCGCATTTGTTTCGCGAGTGGGTTCAAAGATTGCTGAGACGGCGTTGCGTGGGGTTACGGAAGAAGGGACAACGATTTGGCAGCAGGCGGCAAGGATGATAGGTCGTCCGAGCGGTGCTTTAGTCGGTATTCTCAAAGGTGGCGTTAAAGAAGCAATTCCTTGGGAAGATTTTGCGAAAGTGTATCAACGCTCAATGTTAGCGGCTGAGACAGTTTTTGACGCTCTTACTGGTTCAACTGTGGGGCTCATTTACATGTCGCCGCCTTTTGGTGATGAGCGTGATTACATTGCGGGTATGTTGGCGGGTTTGGGGATGAGTATGGGGTTACGAATTCCGTCATTGCTTGTGGGTAAAGTGTGGAATAGGATTGCTGAGAAGGCAGGTTTACCTGTGTCGGGTTACCAAGTTCCGCCAGAAATTGGGTTGCGTGTTTGGGAGCGGATGCGTGGGTTCATCAGGGATGTGATTGGAGTTGAGAGCATTATCTCGCCTGAATTAAGACGACCTCAAGCGGAAGCGGAAAGAAAGAGGTTTGGGCAAGCAATTCAGAAGTTGTTTGGGGACGAACTTGCTACCGCTATCTTGGACCAAATTTGGGAAGACTACCTTAGGCGGCGTTACCCACCGTTGACGCCCGAACTTTCAGAGCGGCTAAAACAACTGAGACCAACTCTCATTCAGGAAACAGTAACTTGGGTCTATCAGAACTTACCTGAAGAATTGCGACAGAAGATTGAAGCGAGACAACCGTTACAGCCGACCGAAATGAAAGCGTTACAAAACCATGTGCTGTCGCTCACAGTCAGATATCTCACCCAAGAAAAGAAGTTCCGGCGACCTCCATCAGAGAAACTTGCGCTGGCTGTATTTGCGGAAATTGTCCGCTCAAAGGATGTTAAACCATTTGAGCCTCCCAAACACCCTGCTGCTATGAGAGACTTGTTATCCGAAGCGTTTAAGTTCTTAGTTACTGAAGTCCCACAAGTTCAGCGTATCATTAAACGACCTAATATCACCGATATTGACGATTTGGCTTCATGGGTGCTCATTCGCTTACCTAACGAAATAGTTACTGAGTTGGGTAGATCCGTGCCTGTCATATCACCCGAAATAGCGTCGGCTCTCAAGCAACAAATTATCAGTCTAACCGAACCTTATTTTGAAAGGTTGTCGGAGAGACAAAAAGAAGTCTTAAGAGAACACACTTACCGAAGGATTTTGGAGTGGCATAACAAATTGCCTCCAGAAACTCCAACGGTAATTGCACCTTATAGACCGACAGAAATCGTCCCATATCAGCCGCCAACAATCGTTCCCTTTAGACCCGAAGGACCGACCGCCATTTCACCCCAAACATCGCCTCAACCTGGGCGCATTATCAACCCGACTTTAGACGATATTGAACAAGTTGTCAACTTTGTTCTCACGAACATTGCCAACGACCCCAAAGCGGCACAAGATGCCCGAGGTCTAATCCGTTCAGCGCGGAAAATTTACGGCGAAAGTTCTGAAGGCGTAGAAAAAGTGTTAGAGGCGACGACTTTGATGCAGGCTGCTAAGACGGCGGCAAGGAAGGCGGAATTCTTGTTGTATCACATGCAGAGGTATGGTTTGTTGCCTGAAGATGTTGCTCAGAACCGACGAAGGCAAGTTCGGCAACTTTTCAGGGAGTATGAGCAACGGTTCAGCAAAGAACCTCACATTGTGAAAGTTCGTGAGAACGCTATTGAGTTCATCAATCGTTTGTCGGAGTTGATGAACGAGGTTATAGGTGAAGCGAGGATTGACGACGAAGTTAGAAGGGCTATGGATGAGGTCATGAAAGAACCTTCTGTGACTGTTCTGGCGGCAGTTCCTCAAGAACCTGTGCCGGGAGAGCGCCGCATCGTTGCAAACCCATTAGACCCTAAATCCCAAGTTGTTGCCATGCTTCTTTCGGGTTACGGAAATGTTGAGATAGCAATAGAGCCAGAAATTGAGTGGACTTCCCATAGACCGCAGACCATAAAGTTCATTTATTCCTTCAACCGAGACAAGACTTTGAGTTACATTGAGGCTTTGAGGGGCAACAATTTCTATCCCTTCGTGTATCGTGCAACTGAGCCGGATGCAAGGCGAGAGAATTGGGTTATTGTTGGTATCCCTCGGAGCGAAAGCGTTACAGAAGAGGCGGCACAGAGAATGGCGGATGCGCTCATTTCGCTTCTTGGAGGCTCAGGTCATACAACTGAACCTATGTCGCTTGACGATATCATGAGCATTTTTGAAAACCGCAACCCTTATATCCAAATACTTTCAGCGTGGTTTAAAGACAAGGAGAGATACAGACAGTTGGTTGTTGAAGACAGATACAATTTCCAACTTTTGAGAAATTCTTTGGGTATTAACCCTGACTTGCTCTCGGCAAGAGATTGGGAGCAGTTGTGGTTCAGAACTGCGAGAGAAATGGTTGATAGTCCTATTTGGTTGGTGTGGGAAATGAGAGCAAGTCCAGCAGACAAAGTGAAGTTACAGCGAATAAATGAAGTTATCAGGGGCTACTTGCAAGAAACCGATATACCTTTGGGTTTTGCCTTCATCATAGGGCAATCACTTCCTCTTGTTGGAGTAACACGATTTGTTCCGGAATTGAACTACAGGTTCATAATTCTCAACCGGCGATTTGGTTTGATCAAGACACTTATAAGCCAAGGCATGATTGACGAAGTCAACACGCACCTCAGTGTTTGGTTCTCCACTCCTCCGGTGAACTGGAATGTTCGTCTCCGCTCAGATTTACACCAGCCTCTCAGCATCTCAATATCCGAGCACTACAACACCCTTGAGATGCGTCCCGAAGTTTACGAAGATTTCGTGAGGTTTTACTTTGAGAAGTATATGAGCGATATAATTGGCAATGAAGGAGTTCCTTCACCGCCGCTTTACTACTTCGTTGAATTCCTGAAGACGAGACCTGACTTGCAACATCATGTTAACATGGACGAACTCAAGAACTTGTTGTCTCAATTAGAGAGACAATACTCGGGACGAGACTTTGCTACCGAAATTCCTCTGGTGACGCAACCGATTAGTTCATTACTTTCCTCGGAGATCGTCCAGCGAATTGGCCAATATGTTGAGCAGAAGTATCCCAACTTCCCGCCTATCCGCGAACTGGTGAATGTTGTTCTGAATACACCTGTAGTTGTCGTAAAGGGCGATGAATTGTTCGGGCACTCAAGAACTTGGGGAATTTTTGATGTTAACGCGCCGCATGTAGTTTATGTTTACGACACATTCCCTGTGGAAATGTCTATTATTTTGCACGAGCAGATGCACAAGTTCATAAACAAGTTGAGGGATTTG
>Ga0080004_1138587_pt1 | contig 13275 bp, 19 predicted proteins | sample WasSprMetagenome_FD_69207 | JGI IMG/M metagenome (GOLD analysis project Ga0080004, IMG submission 69207) | Sulfidic aquatic microbial communities from Washburn Spring, Yellowstone National Park, USA - WS (SPADES assembly) (version 2) | ecosystem: Environmental > Aquatic > Thermal springs > Hot... | reverse complement strand
CCCCATCGGCGTTTATCAATACCCTGCCGCCGTTAAGCCAGCCGATGTACCCTTCTAGCTCCCATATCTCATTATCTTTGGCTACTAACCGAGAAGGGGAACCGAACTGCTCACTTACAGCCATAAAGCATTCACTCTCCTAAACGCTGGCTAGTCCGGCAGCTTTATTGCCCTGTATAGCCAGTACCACTTCTCCTCGTATGGGGTGGCTACACCGAATTTAATATCCAGCCAGCCGTAGGCGCTACCGGCCTGCCAGCAAGTTTGGGCATTGGCAGTCCAGTCTATATAGCTAGCCGGGTAGAATACATCTGCATAAGGCACGGTAATGTTCTTTGTGGTCTTAGCTGGTATGTTATCCCTAACCTCTCTGAAGTAGCCCTCTACGGGACAGTCCGTACCAGACCTGTACACCTTACCAGATATAACCACATCTACAGGTACGTTGCCATTATTGCGTATGCTCAGGGTTGCTGAACCTCCCTGCCATGCAGCAGGATACTTCGGACTAAAGCTGGCACCCACTATATCGATAGTTGGTGGTACGAAGGCAGCCGTATATAGCGTGACCCACTGGCTCCACTCCGAGCAGCCATAGTTATTACACGCCCTTACCCGTACTGTGTAAGGAGAGTTTGGATATAAGTTGGTGATCCTTACAGACGTGCTGGACCCACTATAGACTATCTCCATGTCCTGCTGGTGTTGTAGCTCGTATCGGGTGGCCCCTTGTACTGACCCCCAGGCTATGGTCATGTCGGCGTTGGTTTCACTATAGGCCGTAGATGACACCTTATAGGGAGCGCTGGGGGTGGTCGGTACAGGAATAGGTACGTTAATCGTTGCTGCCGGTCCGGGCTGGGAGCATCCGGCCATAGTACATCACCTCTCTACCTAGTTACAGGCGGCAACCGCTATCTGGTATGTCTGGCCTGGTTGGAGCTGTAGTATGACCGAAGTGTTAGTGTTACCCTCTACCTGTGTAGCCAGTGACCCGTTGACGAATACCTTATAGTAAGTTGCGCCAGGAACTGGACTCCACTTGACAGTAACGTTAGCTGTTGCTGCACTTATGACTTGGTATTCGACTGTAGGGGCTCCCGGCGGGCTAGGTGGTGGTGGTAATGGTATGTTGACCGTTACCGCCGGACCGGGTTGGGAACATCCAGCCATAATGTTTACCCCCTTTTACCTACCAAATATTGTAGATATGAAAGCTCCCAATACTCCTCCCCCTATGGTGAAGAGTATAGTCACCCATAGAGGAAGCCTGTTGTTAAGTTCTTGTCGTATCGCCTTAAGGTCATCTTTGATCTCCTTAAACTGTTCTGACTGTAGCTTCTCATGCTCCTCAAATCTCTGCTCTAGGGCTTCTAGCCTAGCTCTAGTTACCTGCTCGTATGCGCTTACCAGTTCGCCGTTCATAGGTGCATCACCCAGCCCTATTGTACACTACAGCTAGTATTGGATTTTCCCGACTACTCAATGCCCCTTATACCCTCGCTTACATTCTTAGCTCCTGAGTACAGACCAGTAGCGGATAGACCTGCCACAAGTCCCAGAAGGAAGGCCTTAGCCGGATCTCCAGGAGCCAGGTATACAAAGCCAAAAATGATGCCCAGAACTACAGCTATGACCGGAGCGTACTTCTGGTTAAGTCCAAGCCTCTTAAATAGTTCAACTATAGCGATAATGATGGGTATAATGGCTATATCGTATGCCTTTAGATCCACTAGAGTCACCCCCTTTCTTTACCTGCTAGCAACAATTTCTATCTCATTGTTGTTAGCTGCAGTGGTTTCTACCTTTATATACCTGTAGGCGTTGCCATAACCTCTATGTTCTTCTCCAGCCGCAGTAAGGCTTATGGTATCTGTCTTGCGGTAGTTGACCCCATCTTTAGACCCATACACATTGAAGTCGGCAGGCCCTGAACTTTTGACCCATACTTCTACGTTTATCCTACCGCCGTACTCTCCAGTATCCAGGACTACAGATAGAGGAGAACTAGTAGAGCTACCGTAAGCACTTATGGGTTTAAAGAATGCCTCTCCTATATTGCGTATTCCTATATCCATCATATCACCTCCCTAGCGGGTAGTTCGCCCTGCAGGCGGCCATATCTTAACAGTTATATCTGCTTCTAGTACCCACGGACCTACATGACACCTGGAGACCAGATCAGAGTTATTAGCTCTCGCATACGTGATGCTAAAGAGATCCGAAGCGTCACGTATGCGCGGGTATACTTTAGAGGGTAGACCAGACTCGCCTGAAAAGGTGATAAATGCAGCTGAGGATAGATCCATGACTATACGTATAACAACTCTGGAGTGCATATCGTAAGTATTGTTTACTGATCCGTATGAACGCAGCCACGGGCTTATAGCATACCCCCTTGATGGTAGTTCGTTGCGGGCATGAGATACGTATGCGTTTCCTGCGATATCACTGTAGCCAGACCTCCTTGCATATCCGCTGCCGGGTAGATCGTTACGGTATTTTATGAAGCTACTAGAAGGTATCTCGTTGGGAGCTTTGGATATATATCCCGAACTGTTAAGGTTGCTCTGCCCTAGAACGTATATAGTACCACTAAGGTCGCTGTATGCAGAGATACGGGCGGTGCCCTTAGATGATATATACGGCCTGGAGGTATATCCGTGGCTGGTGATATCGCTCGAGGTCCTAGATCCCCTAACCCTTACGGTAGAAGGAATATTACTAACCTGCCTTACAAGGACTGAAGATAGTAGTATGGCCCTACTTGCTGTACCCAGTGATGTAAGGTCATCCCAAGCTCCTGATACGTACATCACTGAAGGCAGATCCGACTGGTAATTAACTGCAACCTGTGCCCTTGAAGATATATTGCTAGTACCTACCAAACCTTCCGGCATGTAGTAAGTAACTAGCAACTGTGGACGGCGTGATGCTTCGGGCCATTCCCTAGAAGCGAATACTATGTGACTCTGGACTTGCTCGTCAGAAGACATCACAACTATGCCATTATTAGCTAATGACTGCTTGTACCATCCCAGAAAAAGCCTAGTAATATCTAGCTCAACTGTACTAGCCATAGGAGATGTACTTTCTGCTGGAGTGCGGATACCAGGCTGGTTGTACCACGTTACTCCCAGCTCATCCCAGGAGCCAATAAGTCCGTATACGCCAACTTGCCCTGAGCCCTGTATGATATGCGCTGATAGCTTAAGTACTGCCTTAACGATAGTAAGCCCAGTCTGTATAGCAGAGACGTCGAAACGAAGTAAGGAACGTGTTAAGTTACTGTCATATAGTCCTACAACCAGGTCATCCAGATCACCAAAGTTTATAGCTGGCTTAGTATTAAGTATAAAGGCATCAGCGATTGGAGAAATTGCGACTGTTATTTTAGGACGTTCAATCACTTCATAGTATACGGGTAGGTTTTTGTACCACGGTACATTAATAGTTGATAATAGATTACTGCTCTGTCTAGCAATACCTACTGAACTAAGGTCAGATGTACCCACCGGGATAACTGTGTAGTCAACTAGTAGCCAGCCCATATTGGGTATAGTTGCCGATGAGGGTAGATCAACTATTTCGCCAAAACGGACCAGCAGGCTTAGAAGTGATGGAGTTAAGCTTGTATCAGTTGTGCTAAGAGTCTCCCTAATCTGCAGCCTACCTTGGCTAAGGTCTGCTCCCCATGGAATACCTGGAACCGACTGCCCATTAGTGGCTACCTGCCATCCCTGCCACGTAATACCACCATCAAGTGAAAAGTTAGTTTCAATAGTAATAGATGTTCCTGTCGGTAGAGACTGTTGCCACGTAATGAGGCTTGGACCAAATACCCCGACCGGTGATATATCGATAACCGGAGATACACGCACGCCCTGGGGAACGCGGCGGTTGGTGTCAGTTGTCCAGGTAGCCCCATATATAGTGCCATTACTCTTGTTAGCAGTTGCGTCATAGACAATAGTGCCGCTTCCCTCATTAAGCTTCCAGTAGCCAACCAAACCAGTTTCGTTACCTGTTAGTTCACGGTACATATTGGCCTGTATATCAGCCTGAGTACGGGCAACACTCCAGATACGTACTTCGTCGATAATTCCGGGGAAGAAATTGACACTTCCTGCTGTGTCATGCCTGCGGCCAATATAGAAGTTAAGACTTCCAGAAACTGGAGTTATCGTTGGAGTTGTTTGGGCGATTAAATTGCCGTTCTTGTACAGACTTAGGGTTTTACCATCCCATGTGCCTGCAATATGTACCCACTGGCCTACCGTAATATCTACCGTATCTGAAGCGATTGCCCATGTTCCATTAGCATAAAAGCCAACCTTTAGCTTTGCGGATCCTCCAGCCGCCTCATCCATACCGAAGCCAATTTCATACTGAACATTGTTTTCGGTTGTAGTGTAGCCCTCGGAAATAACACCTGCTCCATTTGGTGAAGAGGTAGGCTTTACCCATGCCTCTAGAGTCCAGGCACTTGTTAGATTAAGAGCTGCTGGCCTGCCTAGGTCGATATAGTCATCTACGCCATCAAACTTTAAGGCAGTAGTATTGGCTAGTTCAAGGTTACCCGTAGCAGTCGCGACAACACCATTTAGAGTACCTTGTGAGAAGTCCTGTTGGGTGTCCTCAATATACTCCAGGAATGCCATTACGGATCGCCCCTATACTACGTACTTATCGCCGTAGCTTTAAGCTTAAACTCCTTTAGGCCCTGATTGGGCTGACCCGTGCTAGTTAAAATAGGCGCAGTTACCCGTATATAAATAGTGCCTATCTTTTGCTCTGGAGTAAACGTACCACTTATATACAACGGACTCTTGGGTACGAATGGGTTGCTGGTAGAGGATATCTCCACTGTATCATCCGGTGGTAAGTTCTGAGGGGAAACAGTAACATTATTTACTGATACTCCAGTGCCATTATACAGGTCTACTCCTGCTGGTCCAATATAAGATCCGGCTATAAAAGTGCCGAGGTTTTTTTCATTTATTGGGTACCCGTCGAAATCAGCAAACATAAGTGCCTTAGTTGTGTTTGCGGCTACAGAGTGGTGACCTCCTGCGGCTACAGTAGTAACGTTCCCTTTGCCTGATACCTTAACTGGCGTAAGCCTATTGCTCGTCGTACCATCACCCAGCTGACCAGAGTTGTTTAGCCCCCATGACCAGATAGTGCCATCAGACTTAACAGCAAGAGAAAAACCTCCTCTTGGTGTATTATCCCCAAGATAGCCTCCACGAGCTCCCACTATAGCGGTTACATCTGTTAGTCCAGATACGTTAACTGGAGTAGACTTAGACGAAGTCGTACCATCACCCAACTCTCCATAATAGTTAGCACCCCATGACCATACGGTACCATCTGACTTTAGAGCTAGGGAATAACCAACCAAAGCACCTACAGACGTAGCGTAGTAGGAGCCAGCCGCGATTGCAATGATACCTGTAAGATAATCCACCCCTCCTGGACCAACTACCTGAACCGGAGTGGCACTATTACTAGCCGCATTATTGCCTAGCTGGCCCTCAGTACCTTTTCCCCAGGCCCACACCGTACCGTCTGACTTAAGGGCTAGGCAGTGGTGCCCACCAGCAGCAATAGCAACAACGCCTGTTAGGTATCCGGATCCGCCGAGTCCTACTACCTGTACGGGAGTACTTTTGGCCGTAGTAGTTCCATCCCCTAGCTCGCCGTATAAGTTGCTACCCCATGCCCATACTGTACCATCCTTTTTTAGAGCTAATGAGTGTTCATAACAGGCAGGAGTAACAGTAGCAGTAATAAGAACGTATGCACCACCACCACCGGCTACAGCAATTACATCAGTTAGCCCGGGTACTTGAACAGGGGTAAGCCTATTGGTGGTTGTCCCATCGCCCAGTTCACCACTATAGTTAAGCCCCCATGCCCATACGGTACCATCCGACTTAACAGCAAGAGAATGAAATGGTCCTGCAGCTACCGCAACTACACTAGTTAGGCCTGTTACCTGAACCGGGGTACTCTTATTGGAAGTAGTACCATCTCCTAACTGACCAAACCTGTTATCACCCCAAGCCCAGACGGTGCCGTCATCTTTTACTGCCAGTGTATGGAACAGTCCGGCAGCTATCGACACTAACCTACCTAAGCCAGGTATTTCTACAGGTGTAAATTTGTTCGTGGTTGTACCATCACCTAGCTGACCTAAAGTGTTTCCTCCCCATGCCAGGTTTCTTATTAAGGCCATATCTACCACCACACGTGCATTGCAATTCTGTTTAGCGTCCCCGGTCTAAGTATGGTATCCACCCTGGGGCGCTCATAACCGCCGAACCTTATCCTCAGTACACCGTTAAAACCCAGCTCACATCTAAACTCCAGGCGTGCTTCAAGAGGTTCTACCTCCAATGATGGTATCCTTACTACAAGCTTGCTATCCCATTCACCTAACCTGTCATCCTTTCCTGAAGTGGACCAACCGATACAGTAAGCATCTATACAACTATCGGTACTGAATCTACTTATACCTGACCCTATACTAAAGTGAGCTTCCTTATACTGTACGGCCCTATAGAATACATCCTTCCTGCCAGTGATAGGGAAGATATAGCCTTCTCTGTCCTCTAGTGCAAGCTCTAGAGCTCTGCCGTTTACACCAATAATACCGTCATCGGTTCTAAATCCTACACGAAGATTGGATCCTTCGAGACCAAAAGATATTACTTTGGATAGGTCCAGGATAGCGAACCAGTTTTCGACCCAACCTCCGTGCCCCCATGAACCTATAAAGTCATACTCTTTGATTATGCGGCCATCCGCGTATTGGGCAACCCACCGGAGTTCCCTCACGACACCGTCTTCCCTCTGTACGCTATCAGTCCAGAAAGCTTAGGTATGCAGTTAGGACAGGTAGGCCTTACAGTTTCTCCTGTACCCAGCGTCTGGGTACGACCATCGTCGTATACTACCTGCATAATCATTTCCGGTATGCGTACAGGAGATAGTTGGTCTAGGGGGTAGAAGTCATTACATAGCCAACATTGACCCAGAATGTTAGATACTGCCATTATAGTTCACTCCTTTTATACGTACTGGTAGGATACTCTTGTAAGCCATTGTCTCTGGCCCGCTGTTGCTGTAGAAGGCACGGCCAAATGAAGAGTAAGACTACAGTAATTGGCGCTAGAGTTAGCTGTTGTTCCATCATTAGCTGCTCCGGAGATGGTCTGGGCCGTAATACCATTACCGATAGGATGAGTAACGGTACCGCCAATAGCTGTAAAGGTAGTCTCACCCAACTTGTCCACCCTTACCTCTACCCATTTTTCTACAACCACATCGCCTGTATTGCCTCCGGATGTGTCCTTAGTGGTAATAACGCAGTTAGTCATGTCCGATACGGCAGTTGTACCACCCCTGTTGTTCCAAACAAGGAACTGGGTATCTGGTCCAACCGTACCAGCATCAACTATACCAGCATCCCAACTGGTTACCTGGGTTGTGTTGGTGGAATTCCACCAGCTTACAATTGGCGCAGGCATAAAACTACCTCCTCTTTAAAGTAATGTGAAGCCGGATTCTGACTCCGTGAACCCTAACACCCCGTGGACTATAAGTGACTCAGTAGGCTTCTTGGGAGTAGGGGTTATCGGAGTACGGTCAACCATAGTGGTACCGCTAAACAGGCCTATCTCCCCGATGAGTACAAGCTCGGTAGAGGGGTCACCAGCAGGCCACTCAGCCCTGAAGTACGACTTGAGCCTGTCCGAAGAAGGGTTATAAATCCACGTAGCAGCCTTAAAGCTAGTATTAACCCCTTGGAGGGCAGTCTGGCTAGGATCAAATGGAGTGGTAGATCCAGCCCCCCAACCGATACCGAGAGTGTCAATTACCGAAGGCCTGCTAACAGGGTCACCAGCAGACCTGATTATGAATTCGTACCCTGCATAGGTGACGGACTTATCGTAGGTTACAGAGTATATCACCTTGCCAGTGGAGATATCTACTATGTCAATCTTGAACCCCACTATCATCCTCATGGTAATTACCCCTCGAAAGGAGTGAATATATCAACTCTGTTTAAGTACTGGCCCTCACGGTATCCGCCAATAACAAATATCTTCTCACCCACAACTGCTGCCCCGAACTGGTCGCGTCCAAGCGGTAATGGAGCTCTGGCCGTCCATTTCATGGATGATACGTCGTACTCCTGGTGTAGAGTATCGTAACCCTGACCCCCTAGAGCATGTATGCGGCCATTAAGGTTGACTATTTTTACTCCCTGCTTGCCACCAGGCAAAGGCGTTTCTGTCCGCCAGGTACGGGTAGTAGGGTCATAAGACTCGTTAAGATTAGTTGCCGTTGACGAGGTTCCACCAATAACGTATATTCTACTCCCTATAGCTACTGCATCGCCTAAGTACCTACCATTGAGCATATCGGTTTCAGAGAGCCAGTTAGTAGAACCTGGGTAGTAGCTTCGGGCTGCCGAAACTATGTTTATACCATCGTATCCCCCCAAGACGAACAGCCTTCCCATAAGAGAGGCGGCCATAAGGTAAAAACGTTTGTTTCCGGGTAGTGATGGGCCAGTGGTCCAAGAATCTGTCTTAGGGTCGTATATCTCGTGGGTATCAAGGGCCCCATTAGGTCCATACCCGCCGATAACGTGTATCTTACCGCCTACTGCTGCTGCCGCCATAGAATCCCTTGGGGTAGGCATAGGGGCTACCGTCCTCCAAGTGTTGCTTACCGGGTCGTATACCTCGTTATTGCCTAGCCAGTTAACCCCATCGAAGCCGCCTATGCAGTATATAAGCCCGTTCACGGCCACAGCCACGTGACCTGACCTGGGAGTGGGCATAGGTTCACCCTGATACCACCTACCATATAAGCTAATACCTGCAGCAGCTACTATAGCCTGGCGCAAGAAAGGCATATGCTTAACCCACCTTCTCCACTACACAGTTACCGAAAGTCCCCTCTCTTATTTCCTTAAGTAGTTTAAGCCTGCACTGAGACATACCCGCCCAGGATCCAGGAGGGGTCTTAAATTTTCTCTTATCGCCTGAGATGGTAACAGTAACATTATGAGTAACGCACCTAAATATCACAGGCTCCTACCCCCCATCAGCCTGGCAATCTCAGAAAGTCTAGATACTGCGTAGTCGACGATAAGTCTGTACCAGTCTTCATATAAACTTACATGGAGCAGGGCAGCCTCTATTCTGTAGGTAACGGTCACGTCTACGGTAGAACCATTGTTTATCACTAAAGTAACTGCCTGACGCTTAACATACAGTGACCCGAAGTCTACCTCTAGTGGTACAGTCAACGATAACTTCGATGGAGTAACCTTCTTAGTGTAGTCCACTATAACATCTACCGTTATGTCGGGGTCATAGTAGTCAGAGGAAATATAAAGAGGCTTCCTCTTGGTATCTACAAAATCCTTAGGTATGTTAAAGTCTACAGTCACGCTTTGACCCGCTGGCACCAGAACGGATGCCTGGTAGGTAGGGAACATAGTATCTCCTTCTCTAGCAGCAGCCTGTATAATAGTATTTAGGTCCTCAGAGTTTATCGTTACAGTAGATCCAGTCACCCGCATCTCACCGACTAGAGCTTCAAGTTTCGTGCTTATGGTCTCTAGGAGGGATACTACCGACCGCAGATCAGGAGGTAGTGAGGGCTGAATTTGGGCAGGAGGCTGAAGAGGGCTCTCCTCCTCTTTCGCAGGAATCTGCTCAGCCTCACGTCCAGACATATAAATAGCAGTCCCGGCGACTCCCGCAGCTAGACCAAGTCCAAGAGGTATAAGGGGCGATACTTTTTCCCTGTTAGTATCATCCCTTGCCACTATAAAACGCCTCCCCACACCTTATTCCAGGTGTCGCCAGGTATTTCGGTGGGTCCAGCAAGCCTGAACCTTGCCTTCAAAATGTTGGTGAGAACACAACGTCTAACCGTGAACCTAGCAGCAAAACCAGATACTAAGGAGTTAGCAATAGCCTTAAAACGAAACTCGTGTAGAGCAGGGATGAAGCATTTTATGCTCCGATCAAGGGACATAGCAAAGGTGTTCAGCTCTAGGTAGTTAGAGTCCGTATCCCTGTCGATACGGATCCGTATGTTGTTAGCTACTGTACCTGGATAAGCAGCAATTTCGGTAAGCACTAGAACCTCATTGGGTCGGGATACTACCACGTCCAGTATGGACTCGTCAGTGCCTATGTCCGTTACGATACCTCTGCTTATTTCTTCTATTACCTGGTATTCTCTCTCGATTACATAGGATAGAGGAAGTGGTAATACACCTTTCTCTACGGATTGCTGTATGCCGAAGTCGCTAGCTATTTTCCTTTCGTCACTAGTTAAAGGTTTACCATGCTTAATCTTATGAGCTACGGTAGGTTCATAAACCCATAACCCGTAGGATACAGGCACGTTGGAAACACCAGTAGATGAATACAGGGTGAACTCTAGTAGTTCGGTACCAATAACCTCCCATGGAGCTGGTGACTGGTCAGGAAGAACTAGTGCCGATATCTCTTGACGTAAACCCTCTGAGCGGAGCCTAAGTGTAGCGTCGACACGGCTTATAGAAATATTAACCAGGTGTACAAACTTGGGAGAAAAACGGCGCAAATCAACAATAGGCGGGCTCAATTCTGAGCCCGCCGCAACAGTGGCTATTCTGGTATCCGGTAGTAGTTCCGGGTAGTAACGTACATTCCGGATAGTTGCTTCCGTTATAGGCATAGCGGGCAAGCCTCCCGTCATGTTGTTTATTCTATATACCTAGGTCTCCCTGAACTTAGGTAAGCTCTATTATTACGCCATCTAGAGCTATGGCTATCTGGTTTGCAGCAATCGAAGTACCGTTGTCTACGGCCCGTACAACCGCCTTCTCGTTGTAGACCAGTATACGGTCCTCGAGGGCAGGGATCGTGAAGTAGGTCGTGAATGATGCGGTAGCACCGCTAGTGCCAGCATTAAAGGTAAAGAATAGAGACGACGCATCACCGAATAGCAGCGGGTTGTAGTCGGACCGGGCCGGCCACCTGGACTTCGGACGCTCGTCGCCGCCAACGTCAATCCACACCTGCTTGAGGTTGTTCGGGGCACGCACACCAAGTCCCTTGATGACCAGTACCTTCTTCTCGGTGTCATACGGGAAGTACAGGTCCTCGTCCCTAGTGGCTACGCCTCCGGTCTCGAAGCGGAACTCGTAGATCAGGTTGGGAGTTGTGGCCTGAGCGTTGACGGCAAACCTGGTGAAGCTGAATATCTTCGGTACGGCCTGGTCGAGACCACCGGGCAGCTGGGTCCAGTTATCGAAGGTGGGCACAAGAGACGCCTTGCTAATAGGAGCAACTCTACCAGTAGCCGGGTCCTCGAGGTTCAGGAACCCACCTATAGGAACATTTGCTACGGCGGGCAGGTCCTCGGCACGGTAGCGGTACCCGTAAAGCCTGACGGCGTAGTTACCAGTGATGCCACCGGCGCCAGCCTTAGCCTCGATACTCACCCGCTTGCGGTACTTGGGGCAGGTGGCCTGTACCATACCCATAGAGCCGTCCTTGACCGCAAATACAGGCTGACCAAAGAACCTAGTCTGCTTCATGTGCATTAGTTGCTTCCTAGCACATACCAGCTTAGACTTGGTACCCTCCATGAGGTCGTAGTAATACGGCTTATCGTCCAGAACTAAGTTTACCAGCAATTTCTCCTCGGTTCCCGTAGCAGATACAGGAGGGTCTATCTCCATAAACAGGACCTCGGCGACCTCATTGGTGTCCAGCTCCGCATTACCGGAAGCGGCGGTAGGACGCCATATAGTGCCTTCCGCCTGGGACCCGGTATGGATCCACTCACCTAACAGCTGAAACTCCCTTCTCGGTTTGCTCATAAGACATACCTCCGTTCAAATGATATGCATGTTACGGAGTGCCTAATAGGCTATATCTCCAGTATACTTGCGCTAGAGCCGACCGGCCTAGCTACTGGCGGCGGGCTCACGGGCTGAAAGGATACTACTGGAGGAGCAGCGATAACACTTGCAGCCTTCTGGCCGGGCTGCCATACAGGTACGCTAGCCTGCTTACCAAGCACTGCTCCCGCCCAGGCACCCAGGCCATAGAAGCCGCCATATCCAAGGCTTTCTAGCATCTCGTGAGCCATCGGGCTACCGACGTAGTTCTTGCCTATAAGGCCACCCACGCCGATAATGCCGTTGAACAGGACTGCGTACTGAGGCTTCTGCTTAGTTGCAAGGTAGGTACCTATGCCTCCTGCGATTGCGGCCGTGAAGGCAGACACCAGGTCGGTAGCGAAGTCTTCACCGTGCCATTGGTAGCGAGCCACCATAGAACACCTCCCTGACTGTAATTATAGCATCGGCTATTATGCTTAATCCGCCCGCTATGTCTTGTACTGCTTGGCAAGAGCATAGTACATGTGCGAGGCGGACGTACACACCATTCCAAGGCCTATCTCGTGAGGAATAGTAGCCAAAGGAGATACAGCTGCAAAGTATGTTCCCATAGCCCCGGTGATAACGGCACCGACGAACCTGGCCTCTGGTGATCCCAGGAAGCCTATAAATATAGCTGAAGCGGCCGCTCCTGCTACGGTACCGATCACAGCCTGGAATATGGCTAAAGGTCCGGGGACGCCTAGGCCAGCCTGCTGCCTTATCGCCCAGGCTGGAGGAGCCAGCGTAACTTGTGTCTGCTGTACTTCCTGCTTCAGCATAGCATGCACCCTCTAGGACACTTTATCAGTCCACTTTAGCATAAGCCAGCCGGTGGCCCCGGCCAGCATACCTATGCCCAGATCGGAAGGGATAGAAGCGATAGGAGAGGTAGCTAGGAAAATAGTACCCACACCAGCCCCTATAAAGGCACCGATATACTTAGCACTGCCTTGCAGGCTGGTTATGAAGATGGCGGTAACAACAGCTCCCGCACTGGCAGTGACGATAGTTCTACCCAGCTGGCCTAGAGTAACCGTTGGAAGGGCTTCAGGGGCAGCCCTGTACGCCGGAGGAGGTACAGGAACAGTCACCGGCTTAGCCTGGGGAGGACGCCCAGGCCCTGCAGTGGTCCCCGTCTTCCTTCTCTTTTCCAGCTCTTCCCCGGTCACTACTATCACTTGAGACTGGTTTGCCATCGTACCCACCCGTTAAACGGCTAATAACCTTCTCAATAGCCCTATCTACATTCTTATAGTACCACGGCCTTACAGCGTCGTTTCCAAGGAAGGCGGCAACAAACTGCA
>Ga0080004_1115667_pt1 | contig 13276 bp, 8 predicted proteins | sample WasSprMetagenome_FD_69207 | JGI IMG/M metagenome (GOLD analysis project Ga0080004, IMG submission 69207) | Sulfidic aquatic microbial communities from Washburn Spring, Yellowstone National Park, USA - WS (SPADES assembly) (version 2) | ecosystem: Environmental > Aquatic > Thermal springs > Hot... | reverse complement strand
CATATACGCTCCTTCCCACTCCACCGGCGCACTCGCTATCGGTTAAGAGGACATCCGTTGCTCCCGATTTATCGGGATTCTCAAACTGCCAGATTATCCAATCTCCCGCAAGCTCTATATCCCGCCAATGCCTTCTCAGCCATTCCTCCCCATCGGGAAGCCTCTGCCAGAGCTTGTAGAGAAAGAGAGATATCAAGCCATGCCCATCGTTCTCAAAGTTCCCCTCATTGGGCGATGGGATGTTTATTATCCTGCACCAATGGGGAGGAAATCCCTTCTCAAGCCAAAGAAGAGCCATCTTGAAGCAATAATCCGCCACTCGCTCGCCTTGAGAAAGATAGCCGAGGGAGACTATCTCCTGCAAACTCCTCCCCAAATCCCTTGACCAGGAATGAGAATAATATGTGCCAACATCTCTCTTGAATGTCCCGAATCCCTGATATCCACCCCAGGAGGGAGCATTCTTCGTTGATGTATGATACATCCCCTCGGAATCTATTTTGTTCAAAATATCAAGCACATTGTGATAGAAGGCATTTGAGAGGATATCAGCGTAGATATTTCCCTCAAAGCGGACGAAAGGACCTTTATAAGCGGGAGGAATTGATAGGGGCAGATGAGAGGGAAGAGTCTCCTCTGAACCGTAGAGGAATTTGGCGAGCTTCTCCACCCTCTTGAAGGAGAATTTGCCGGGAATAAGTGCCTTATTCTTCAAGAAATCGGAAAGCTCTTTTGGTGGGCTATCGCTGGGAAGGGGGATGCCGGAGGGAAATCTCTCGCCTGGATAGGTTTCCAAAGTGAGGGCGTAGAAAGTGGGCGCGCCCTTCTTCTCCTTTGAATCCTCAATTTCAAGTGAGTAGATTGGAGTGGGGCGAGGATTTATCACCGCCACATAGCGTCCATCGGGATTGGGAGCTTGGGGATATAGGCGGATTGTCTCCTTGAGAATTGCCTTCGCCTTCGGGTCCGAGGAGAAGGGCTCGGGAAAATCGTAAAAAATCTTTCCCCACCAGAGGCTTTCACCCAGGACGAGGGGATAGATTTCCTCCTTTCCATCAACATACTTGATTCTTATCTTTCCGAGCTCGTCTCCTATGAAGAAGCGGGAGGCTCTATCGTTTGGGTCGCCCCAAACGGGACAGCCCTGGTCCAAAGAATTGGTCATCCCCAAGAGGAAGAGGTGTTTAGCCTTTACATTCAAGACAAGGCGGATGGAGGAATTCTCCATAAATTGGGGGAAAGAGGAGGCGAGGAAGGGAACGAGGCGCTCCGTGAAGATTTGTTGTTCTCCCTCCGCCGACCAACCGCTGAGGGAGGGATTCTCCGAGAAGCGGATATGGAAATCCTCTCCCGCATCTATTTCAAATAATCCAAGCCAGGCGAAGGCGGGCTCGGGATTGCCGTCAATTATCCTGATGTAAACCCTTCTCCCTTGAAGATTTGCCACATCCCATTCTATCCAATGGGGGAAATCGCTGAGGGGAGGAGGAGTGGAAAAAAGGATTTCCCTCCTCTCCGCATCCACGAGCTGAAAGCGATTCTCTCCTCTTTCCCCTCTTGGTCCATCCCAGCCATTGACGAGAAGGCGAATCTTGGGAACCTTGATGGTGAAAACTGGGGAGCGGATTGCTCCCGTTCCCTGTTCGCCTCCTCCCAGGGAGGAGAGATAGGGAGGAGTGGTGCGATGGGCGCCGTCATAGGTGAGGATGCGAAATGTCCCCAAGCCGAAGGAGAGGGGAACGGCGTAGAGATTGCTCTTGCTCTGGGGGATATCCTTCTTGATTTCCTCAACGAGGGCAACTCCCAGCCAAGCGAATCCCGTTTCCCTATTGTTATCAACGGCGGAGAAATAGACCTTCTTCCCCTTCAGGTCCCCTATGAGCCAAGAGAGGGGTTGGAACTCATCGGAGAGGGGAGGGATGGCGGTGCGAAGGATTGAGCCATCATCAGCGGAGCAAAGGTAGAAGAAATTCTTTCCCTTCTCTCCGCTTCTTCCATCCCAGCCATTGACCCAAAAACGAAGGATATCTCCCTTAACAGTGAAGATGGGAGAACGAAGGACGGCTGTTTCCGTTTCGCTTGATTCAAAATGTGGCAGGGAGGGGAAGGGATTGGAGGGGCGAGAGCGGGTGGTCTGGGAAAATGAACCCTCGCTTATCCATCCCTTCCATCCCCTTTCTCCTCCACCCCAGATGGAGATAACCTCCTCTCCATAGGAGGCAAGGATAAAAAAGCAAATAAGAAGGAAAATCCTCCTCATTAATATAGCTCTTGGGGAAAGTCTATGAATTCACCCTCCTCTGCTGATTTCCCAGCGAGCTCTATCACCGCTATCACTCTCCTCGCCTCCTCCGGCTTCACCACAAGCTCCTTTCCCCTTAATAAGTGGTCAGCGATGTTCCTGTAGTAAGCATTCCACTCCCCCTTCTTGAACGCGATATTTCCCTCCATCTGCATCCCATTTACCATTCTCCTCAACTTAAATCCCTGCTTCTCCCTATCATCCTCCAAGCTCCCCTCCGTCCCCAAGATGAACCACCTCCTCTTTCCCGCCATCGCTATTGAGGAAAGCTGAACATAAGCCACCGCCCCATTCTCAAATTGTATTATCGCCTCAGCATTGTCCTCGTTCGTGACATCCTTCCAAACCAGCTTATGGCTGAACCCTCCCACTCTCTTTACCTTTGAGGGAATTAGTCCCAATATCCAATCAACTATATGAGCACCCCAATCGTAAAGAGCCCCTCCCGATATCTCCTTGTCCGACCTCCACCAATATCCCGGATGCCCATAGCCACCCATAAAGACCTCTAAGTGGAATATGTCGCCTATTAATCCCTTGCCAACCGCCTCCTTTAAAGTTAGATAATCGCCATCCCATCTACGATTGTGGAAGACGGATAGCATCACCCCCTTCTCCCTCGCCAAATTAATCATATCGCTCGCTTCTTTATAGGTAATGCAGAATGGCTTTTCCACAATCGTATGCTTGCCAGCTGATAGGCACTGCATAGCTAAGGGATAGTGGGTATTGTGAGGAGTGACGATTACGGCGAGCTGGAAATCACAGTTCTTCAATAGCTCATCTACGGAATTGTAGGTTTGGACATTGGGAAAATCCTTCTTCGCGGACTCCGTGCGCGATTTGTCCTTGTCACAGATGGCTACTACCTCCATCTCTCCAGTTGAATTGATGTAATCTGCATGAGCCTTCCCCATATTGAAGGCGGGACCATAGCCGATTACAGCGCATTTTATCTTGTTCATTTGTCATAACCTCCTTTTGATATTTTTAATTTTCTTTCGCAAGCCAGCGTCCGGTTAGTTTTAAGACATCTAATTTCAAGTCAAAGTTCTGTCTCCTTGCGGGAATGACATCCACAACATCCAACTTACAGGTCAAAAGGATTCTATTGAGCTCATTGGCGCAATCGGGTGCACCACCCCCACCTCCACCCGCAACGCATATTCCCACAGCTCTCTTGCCCGCTATCCCTCCATCTGCCTGATGGAGAGAAACCCTGCGAAGGCGGTCAAGGAAAGCCCTTGTGCTCTCGCTCAGGCTTCCAAAATAGACAGGTGTGGCGAAGACGAGTATATCCGCCACCTTTGCTTTCTCCAAAAGAGATTGGAAATCGTCCTCAATACAGCATTTCCCCTCCCTGCAGCTTCCCCATCCATTATCCTCACATTGCCTGCATCTCTCTATATTGAGATGGGGGAGATAGAATAGTTCGCCCGAGCCTCCATTTTCTTGGAATCCCTCCAAGAGGGCTTTCCCAGCTTGGGCTGTTCGCCCATTAGCGCCTCTGCTTCCTATGAAAACGAGCATCTTCATAGAAGATTCCTCCTTTTAAAGAGAATTTTAAGAAGATTATAGAAAAGATAAATAGGGATTGCGAGCGATAGCGAAGCAATCTCTTCTTTTGTGTCCCTAAAAATAGAGATTGCCACGGCTTCCCGTAAGGGAAGCCTCGCAATGACAAAGGAGGAGATTGCCACGCCCGCCTTCGGCGGGCTCGCAATGACAAAAAGGTGAAGAGAGCGCGAGGGAAAAATTTTTTCTATCTCCTACCACCTAATTGCTCTATAGCCCGTGCTATCGCTTCCCTTATCTCGTAAACTCTTTGAGGGTTCGGTAAGAGCTTCGTTGACAATCTACCGCCAGCGTTCGGTATGCCAACTAGTGTCCTTGCCATCTCCAACGCCTTCTTCCCTACTTTCCCATCCTTTGCCTTCTCAATGAGTTCCCTCAAAATATATAAATACTCATAATCCTCTACTCCCTCCCCTGCCTGCTCCATCCTTATTGAACTGACGAATCCATTGAAGCCAATGAGCTTCCCCGGATAAGCGAGATAACCATCCCCATTAGGATACCGGATGTAATAGAAATTGGAAGGGTTATCGCTTTGAGGGATATAAGCATGCCAGCCGAACTCAAAGGGATTGTAGGTGAGCCAATCTATAGCCCAAAACTCATATGCCTCAACGCCGTAATGGAAACAGAGATGGGGTAAAAGCCTTTCAATGGCGCAGTATGGAGTATCAATGCACATATGCCCATCGGTTGTGAACCACAATCTCGCCTTCTTCCTCCTTATCTCCTCCATCTTATCCGGCGGAACATCTCCGGATGGTCCGATTCCCCAAACATTTATATAACCATCCCATTGGGGCTGATGATGCCAAGTGCTTGCATATATCGGTATTGAGGGGTCAACTTCGTGTATCATATCACAGAGCGCCTTCATCTGCTGGAGGATTTCGGGGTGCCAATCGTGGGGCTCATCGGAGATGTAGAGAACGAATTTCTTATCCCAACCTTTCTCCTTTAAATGTTGCCAGAAAACCCTCAAACAAGCTTGATAAGCCTTTTTATATTCCTCCCTTAACTTGCCTCTATCAACTCCCTCATAAGGATAATTTCCCGCATAGGGCTTCTCACCCCATCTTTCTGAGGGAGGGAAACCCCAACCGAAGAGATAGAAATACCAGGGAGTGAAGGCATAGGGCATCTTCAGCTCGTTGAAGTAGTATCCGGCTGATTTATCAAATTCTTTGAAATCGGCGCTCACCTTGCCGTTCTCGTATCTTAAAATCGGCTCTGGCATAACGAAACCGGGGCAGAGATGTCTCTCCGCCATAAAAGCCCAGAATAGAAGTCTCGTCTCCTCTCTCGTCTTCCCCGGTAGGACATATCTATCATCTATCCCGCAAGGGTAAATTGCTCCGCAATGGATTTCATCGGGAAGGGCGAAATTCCAGATGTGAACAGTGAAGGGAATCTCCTTAAGCACTTTTCCTCCCGCAAGAAGCTTTACTTTCCCCTGATAATCGCCAGGGGATATGTTCTTGGGCGATTTGAAGATTATCCAAATAGGCTGGGTCTCGTTTGCCTTCAGCTCAAATTCCTCATTTGGCAACAATGGGTCAGGCCACCATCCCGGCCAGCCGTCTGCTTGTGGTGTATAGGTGGGGAATTTGCGGTGCCAGGGAGGAGTTGTGCTTGAATAATAACCGCTGGGATGGTCTATAGGGACATAGCCCACAACATTGATCGTGAATTGCCCCAGCTTTTCTCCCTTTTTATTCGTAGGCGGAACGACCTGAATCTTCACTTTCCCAATAGCCCTTGGGCTTCTAATCGCTATCTGAAGAGGCTCCCTCTCGTTTCTCGCCATTGATATCTTAAATGGCGTGATTTTTCTCGGAGGGACATCCTCCTTGAAAACCTTAACGATTGCGGGAACCTGCCAGATTGTCAGCTCCTTTATATCCGTTCTCCCCTCTAAATTGCCAATTTTAGCCTCCTCAACCTGAAGGAGCAGAACACCATCGTGCCAGAGGGTGCCCGTTGCGAACATCGTTAGATGAAGCTGGAAGAAGGCGCAGTCATCGGGCATCTTGAAGATGCCGAACATATTCGTCCAATCTCTCGTTCCCGAGATTGGCTCGCCTGCGCTAGCATATTGAACGCTCTTGCAGAGTTCACCTTGAACGTTGCGATAGTGGGCATATATCACGACCTCGCCATCCCTAATATCCTCGCATTTCAGCCAAGCGGAATAGAGATAAGTCTTCCCTGGCTCAACTGGGACGCTCTGCCTCCAACCTACCCAGGCTTTTTCAACGCCGTGAGGGATATGAATCTTCCCACAGCGATTCCCGAATAAACCGGGAGAATCAAGCCCCATCTCTGCTCCGGGAGGTTGAGTTCCCTCTGCTCCACCATCCCAGTAAGAGGGCATTTCCCCTCCCTCCTCAAAACTGGGATTTCTAACAAGATTCGCCTCGCTTTCCAAAACCTGTGAGTAGCTCAGCTCCTTTCCCTTTTTGATTCTCCTATCCGGTGAGAAATAGAGATAAAAAACTTTGAGGGAACGAGGAGGAAGGTTGGCGGGAAAAAGAAGCCCACCCTTCATGCGGAGGAAGGGAATTTCCCTATCGCCATCAATGAGGCGAAACGATTCCTCGTTTAGATTTCCTCTCAGGCGTGAGGAAAGGGAGGAAAAATTGAGGAAAACATATGCCCTTTCATCTTTTGAGGAGAAGTTGAAAACCTTCAAGGGAACGCGATAATCCCAGCTAATATCATCCTTCGGATTATCATCAAACCATTTTCCTTTTGGGATGATTTCCTTTAAATCAAGCCTCTCCGGCTTGGAAACGGAAACAACACGGAGCTTGGGCGTATCCAAACATTCAAGGTTGATATCGTCAAACCAAGCTGTGCCAGTTCCATATAGGACCGTTCCAAATTCTCCCATATTGGCTTCCTTCGGGGCGGTGAACTCAAAAACTATCTCCTTCCAATCATAGGTCCCGTCCCCAGCGTTTATAACTTGATTGAGAATCATAGGGTTCTGCTGATTGCCTATATGGACATACCAACCCGCTTGTCCCTTCACATCCCTTGCTCTCACCCAGGCACGAAGCCTGTATCTCGCCCCTCCATAAATATGGATGTTTCCCTGCCTATAGGCTATCCAAGTGGGCTGAGCTCCCTCCAAGACGACCGTCTTCAAACACTTCTTCCCCGAATGGGGATTCTCCGAGACCCAATATAGGCGATGGGCATCATCTTGGGGGTCGGCTCTCCAGCCAGTGGGCTCATTTCCCTCCCCTTCCTCTACCCCACCATTGCGGATGCTGGAAGCAGAGGAAAGGCAATCAGGAACTCTCCAGGCGGATGGGTTATCAAAATAGATGTAATAGCTAACAGTTGAATGGGGAGGAGATTCAACGGGTATGATGAGCTTGCTCCCATTGGGAATAACCCCTTTTCTCAGCTCCTCCCCTTTGGGAGAAATCACATTGAAAAGCATCTCCGTTCCCTTCTCATCAACGACCCTTATCTCGTCAATCTTTCTCCCGACAAGATTCGCCTCTCCTTCCTGCCCTCCAACCTTTATTTCCACAGGGACGCCCATCTGCGCCTCCTCACCCTCATTTCTCACCTCAACTTTCACTCTTTGACGCCAGTAATCTCCATTTGAGAGATAGAGATTGCTATGCCAATTGGCGTTGGCGAAACAGAGAAGGGATAAAAGGGAGAGAAAAGAAAGCTTAATCATACTCTTCCTTCCTTTCACTCATATATTGCTCATAGGCTTTCTGCGCCTGGGGGTCAGGGGGGAGGGAGTCCTTGTAGCCTCGCACTTCTGCGATTATCTCGGATGGAACCTTGGGGCTTCTCTCCATAACAACGATGACGGGGTCAACTATGACATTCCAAGCGCTCGGTGTCATCACGCGCGCTATCTTCTCCTCAGGAGAGAGCTCATCAATAGGCCAATAATGGTTATCAATAAAGTGGATTCTCACAACTCCCACTGGCTCCTCTTGGAGAACGAGTCCGAATTCATATACCTCCGAGAAATCTCGGAGGGTGGCGTGAGAGATAAGGACGATTTGGAAGCCTAGAGATTGGAGGAAATTAAGGAAGTTATCCATATCGTAAGCCTCCAATATAATCTCTTCAAACTCCTCGCTTCTCTCGTTATTCAATTGAACTCACCTCTGTGATGAATTTACTATATTTTGTATCTTGCAAAAAATTAGTCAATATGGTGAATAATCTCAGAGAGATACAACTCGCTAAAAAAGGAAGGTGGTTTTGTCATTGCGAGGGCTCCCGTAAGGAGCCCGTGACAATCTCGGTTTTAAAAAAATTACCGGAATAATTTTCTTTAAAAATATAGATTGCCACGCCTGACCGCTAAAGGCGGTCAGGCTCGCAATGACAAAAAGGGCGCGTTCTCGCAGAGACAAAAGATAGACCTCAAAAGTCTGTCATTGCTGTCATAAGTAAAGGTTTTTGAAATGGATAAGGGATAAAAAGGAGAAATAACGATTATGTATAAAATTTAACCATCTCTAATTGAAAGGAAGAAAAAGAGGCAGCGTGCATATCAAAAATATCAAACAAATTAAATAGAACGAATTTTTTAAGTTAGCGTTAGGGGATTGGATTTATATAAGGGGAGGAAGAAAAATAGCATATCAAAAACCTATACCCATAGATGCGAGGCTTCCCGAAGGGAAGCCGTGGCAATCTCAAGAGATTGCTTTGTCGCTTCGCTCCTCGCAATGACAATGAAGAGAATAGAGAATTAAAAGGAGTCTCAAATGTTAGGGAAGTATACATCATCTTCCCTTCCCCTCGCAAATAATCTATAATCAAAATGTGAGCGATGAGGAACCCCAGAAAAGAAATAAGCAAAGAGGAAATCATAGCGAGCTTCTCTCAGCCCAACGAGGGAGATAAAATAGCCCTTTTAATCGCTGTTTTCCTCTCCACCATCCTCCTGATTATCCTCTTCCTGCTTTTCTCAATGGACCATCCCCCCAATTCTCTCCCCTTGTTCGTTGTTCTTATCGTTTTCATCTTCAGCATCTTCCTTTACTTCGGCTTTTACATCGTGGATAAAGCGAAAATAGGCTATAGTGTGGTCCTCACAAATAGAAGAATTAGATATCGCAAATTCTCTATTGATTACGAGAAAGTAAAGGGCATCTATTACTGGCCTTATAAGAGAGAAAATTTGTTCATCGCCCGATATCTATCCCAAGGCTTCGTCCTTGTTTCAATTTCTCCTGAAGATTTGAGGAGACTCCTCGCAGAAAAGAGAGAAGAGATAAAAAATCTCCAAAAATTGCTAAAAGACAATTTCTTCTTTATTCCAACAGATATTGAACATCTCCCAGAGCTTTTGAAGACCCTCTCCCGCTACATTCCTCAAGCTGAATTCGACCTGGAAACCCTTCTATTCAAGGATTTATGTGAGGGAGGCTACTTATTGGCTAACTCCTCCGACCTATTTCAAGCCGAGATTTACGATGGAAAGAGCTCCCTCCCTGCCCTCCACAATTTCTTCCTCGGTTTAAGAGACCTCCTCCGTTTCAAACTCCCTTCAGCCTACCAGAAATTGAATAAAGCTTTCTCTTATGGGGAGTTAAGGGCAAGACCATATCTTGCCTTGACCCAGTATTTACTTCAAAAATACGACGAATGCCTCTCCCTCTTAACAAGTGCTTCCCCTGCGCTCAACGCTGGGGAAAAGTTGATTTTCGCCTCCTCTCTCGCGAAGCAGGGAAAATGGGATGTAGTGAGGGAGATGCTTGAGGAGCTTCCCGAGGGCTTCAGTGAGCGTTTCCTATTGGGCTATCTCTGCGCCCAAGGAGATTGGAAAAAGCTCATCGAGTTGGGTGGAAAGCGAAAGGATGGAATATATTTGAACCTCTGTATTGATTGCGCGAGGCAACTGTTCCTAAGGGGAAGAATTAGACCCCCTATGGAGAAAGCTCCCTCTCCTCCGGGACCCAGTTGGAGATACTATCTTGGATACTTATTGACCATCTTGACAGGAGCCGCGCTCACCTTCCTCAAAAGCTGGCATAAGGGCATCGGCATCCTGCTCTATTTCCTGGGGATGTTTCTCCTTGAATGGTTGCCCAAGAAATATATGACGAAGGAGCTTCTCTCCTATTTAGCCTTTCAACTCAACCTCAAATTCGCCTCTCCCTACTGGTGCACTTACACCTATATTGAAGGGCTTGAGGGAGAAATGGAGGCTAAATCTTTACATAAAGGAGGTTTAGAAAATGAACCAAGAAAAGCTCGCTATTGAAGGAGGTCCCAAAGCAAGGGAGAAGCCTTTTCCCCCTCGTTTCCTCATTGGCAATGAGGAAAGGGAAGCCATCCTCTCCTATCTTGACAGAGTGATAGAAACAGGAGAGGGAATCATTTACAATGGTCCGGAGGAGGAAGCCTATTGCAGGGAATTCGCTGATTATCTTGGTGGTGGCTATGCAGATGCCGTCAGCTCGGGAACGGCAGCCCTCTTCGTCGCCCTCCACGCCCTCAATCCTGAACCATTCAGCGAAATCATCGTCAGCGCTGTAACCGACCCAGGGGGTATTATGCCCATCCTCTTCCTCAACTGCATCCCCGTCATCGCCGATACCGCTCCAAATAGCTACAATACTTGCCCTGAGGAAATTGAGAAACTCATCACACCACTAACCTCCGCAATAGTCGTTGCTCATATCGGTGGAGAGCCAGCGGATATTGAAAACATAGTGAAAATAGCAAGAAAACACGATATCCCCGTAATTGAGGACTGCGCCCAGGCCGTAGGGGCGAAACTTAACGGCAAATATCTGGGGACTTTCGGCGATATAGGGGTTTTCTCCACTATGTTCGGCAAGCATTATTGCACGGGTGGACAGGGAGGTATGGTCTTCACTAAAGACGAAGAGCTCTATTGGAAAATAAGAAGGAGCGCCGATAGAGGTAAGCCGTTTGGACTTCCCCCGGGTTCAACTAATGTCATCGCCTCTTTAAATTTCAATGCGGATGAACTATCCTGCGTTATCGGGAGGGTGCAGTTGAGAAAATTGCCCAAAATCGTCCAGAGAAGAAGGGAAATCGTGGAGAGGATAAAGGAAGGAATTGAAGATTTGCAACCCATTTCTCTTCCCCTTCCTCTTCCGGGAGCGGAGCCAAGCTATTGGTTTTTGAGGGTTCGTTTTCATAGAGAGAAGTGCAAGGTGAATAAGGAGAAATTCTGCCAAGCTCTCATCGCTGAGGGATTGCCAATCACGACAACTTATAAATTCGCCCTTCCTCATCAGATGGAGTGGGCGAAAAATCGCGCTGTATTTGGGAGCTCTTCCTATCCCTGGTCAAGCCCTGAATATAAGGGCAAGTTCAAGGGAAACCCAAGTGAAGAATTTCCCACACCCAACGCCGTTGAAGCGATGGAGACCAATTTCAATGTAACGATTTACGAGAGCTGGGGAGAGGAGGAAGTGAGGGATATAATCAAGGGTTTGAGGAAAGTCGCAAAGGCTTTTAGTTTATAAATGGAAATATTTGATATACATTGGCATACGAAAACCAGGGATTGTGAGGATTTGATTGAATACGCCCAAAAACTCAATATTAAAAAGGCTTGCTTGCTGGGAGATGTTCTAAAATATGGATACAACCCGAATAAAGAACAGATAAGAGAGATAAACGACCAGACTATGAATTTAGTCGTTGATTATCCCTCCTTTTTCCTTGGATTTTGTCATTTAAACCCAAGAAACCCGAGAAAATTTATGGAAGAAGAAGTTGAGAGATGCATATTGAAGGGGAAGCTTCGGGGAGTAAAGCTTGAAGCCTCAACTTTCGCCTCGGATAAAAGGGTGTTTTTCATAGCGGATATCTGCCAAAGCTTAAATATCCCAATCCTTCTCCATTGCTGGAATACTCTATCTTTGGGAAGAAATCCTGTTGCTAATTGCTATCAAACGGACCCTGAGGATGTGGTTATCCTTTCAAAAAATTTCCCAAAATTAAAAATCATCGTGGCTCATTTGCGGGGAATAGATATAAGGGGGATTATAGAAATTAAAAGCTATGAAAACATCTATATTGATACAAGCGGAGCTCAACCGATATGCGGAATCATAGAATTCGCCGTTAAAAAGATTGGCTCCGAAAGGATTTTGTTCGGCTCGGATGTTTATTTCCCTAAGGGAAGGGATATACCCGTCCAATTGATGGCAGTTTTATCAAGCAAGATAAAGGAGAGAGAAAAAGAAAACATCCTCTTCAAAAACGCGATGAGAATTCTGGGATATGAGGGTATATGGATATGATAATTGACATCAATGTCCATTATGGCAATTGGGCATTTAGAAGATTAGGAATTAACAATTTAAAGAAATTGGAGAAGAAATTGAGGGATAACGGAATAGAGCTTGCCTTCGTTTCCCATATAGGCGGCGTTTTGAATTACCAAGAAGTAGATGAATATAATGAGGAGCTCAAGAAGAAGATAAAGGGCAACGAGCATCTCCGTTTCGTCCCTATCGTGAACTTAAACCTTGGCGATGCCGAAGAGAAAATAGAGAAATTTAAGTTCATAAAAATCGTTCCCAATTATCATTTTTACTCAATTAATGACAAGAAATTTCAAAATCTCTTCAGGAGAGCATCTGATTTAAAAATCGTTCTTTTCCTCCAATTAAGATTTGAGGATGAGAGGAATCAGCATCCATTGTTTAAGATTCAGGGCGTAAATATTGAGGAGATAAAAAGATTCGCCTTAGATTTCCCCGAAATAAAGATAATCGCTTTATGTGCCTATTTCAATGAAGCTATTGAATTATGCAAGATTGATAACATTTACTCGGATATTTCCTTTGTGGAAAATTACAAGACGATAAAATCGCTTTTAAATTATGTTCCACCTGAAAAAGTCCTCTTTGGAAGCCACACGCCATTCACATATCTTGAAGCGCAGATTGCGAAGCTGGCATATTCTGGCATTGGAGAGGAGGAAATTGAAAAAATAAAATTTAAAAATATCCTTACCTTAATAGAGGGCAATGGTTATGGGAATAAATCAAAAACCTATACCAATAGATGCGAACAGCGAAGCGACGAAGCAATCTCTTGAGATTGCCACTCCTCCCTTACGGGAGGCTCGCAATGATAATGAAGAAGCTGGAGAATTAGAAGGAGTCTAAAATGTAAGGAGATTATACAACTTATTGACAAATGGAGGATTTATGTATAATATATAATTTTGAAAAGGGCGAATAGCTCAGAGGGAGAGCGCTTGCTTCACAAGCAAGAGGTCGTAGGTTCAAGTCCTACTTCGCCCACCATTAAGCGGGCGTAGCTCAGCGGTAGAGCGTCAGCTCCCCGGGCTGAAGGTCGCGGGTCCGAATCCCGTCGCCCGCTCCAATATGGCGGCGGAGCCCAGAAGTAAGGCAG
>Ga0080004_1093418_pt1 | contig 13283 bp, 15 predicted proteins | sample WasSprMetagenome_FD_69207 | JGI IMG/M metagenome (GOLD analysis project Ga0080004, IMG submission 69207) | Sulfidic aquatic microbial communities from Washburn Spring, Yellowstone National Park, USA - WS (SPADES assembly) (version 2) | ecosystem: Environmental > Aquatic > Thermal springs > Hot... | reverse complement strand
GATGTGCTTGACCTGAAAATGTCCACGACAACGAGGTTTTCATGATACTGCCTGGGCGGGCCAAGCGCTACATCTACGTGCATCATTTTTGCCGCAAAAAGGCCCAATTTTAAATGTTTAGGACCTGCAGTATGTTAAAATAATGATGGTGATCTTCTTGATCCGGGGTCTTTGGGACATGATGTTCCCGATTAGGTGTTTTAGCTGCGGCGCGTTGATTGCCGATAAGTGGGAGGAGTATGCTAGGAGGGTTGAGGAAGGTGAGCACCCGGGCAAGGTCTTGGACGATCTGGGCGTAAAAAGATATTGCTGTAGGAGGATGTTTCTAAGCCACTACGAGTATTTTGATGAAATAGTCAAACTTCACACGCTCTATGGTTCCAAGCCCTACCCTCGAGCTGGGAAGGAGGAGGTGGAGGAGAATGAGTCTGAAGCTTGAGAAGCTGAAGGCCAGGAAGATCTACAATAGCCGTGGAGAGGAGACGATTGAGGTTGATGCCTGGGTTAATGGCGCCTTTGGGAGGGCTGCGGCACCGGCCGGGAAGAGTAAGGGTGGGAAGGAGGTGATGTACTATCCTGAGGGCGGTGTTGACGAAGCCGTTAGGCTTGTTAACAGCGAGCTCGCGGCTAAGCTCAGGGGCCTAGACGTGTCCAATCACGAGGCGCTTGATGAAGCTTTGAAGAAGTTTGATGGGACTGAGGATTTCCGGAGGCTAGGTGGCAATACGGCCTTCGCGGTCTCATTGGCGGTGGCCATAGCCGCGGCAAATACTACTGGAAAACCCCTCTATGAGCATCTCAAGATCGTTGATTCGTTCAGGCTACCCTATCCGCTTGGAAACGTAATTGGTGGAGGCGCTCATGCGGGCAGGGGGGCCCCGGACTGGCAGGAGATGCTCGTTAGCCCAATTGGAGCGAGGAATGTGGAGGAAGCAGTTAAAGCCAATATCTTGGTTCATGCAAGGGCTGGAAAGCTCCTCGACAAGTACTTGGGAGGATTTACACTCGGCAGGGGTGATGAGGGCGCATATGCCCCGCCGATAAAGACCGAGGATGGCATTCGGCTCCTTAAGCAGGCAGCGGACGAAATATCCGATGAACTCGGCTTCAAGATTAGGGTGGGCGTTGATGTTGCGGCATCCAGCCTATGGAATCCGAAGAAGCGGAGATATGTCTACCCAACCGAGGGGATAGAGCTTGACCGTGAGGCGCAGATGAGCCGGGTCGCTGAATGGGTTGACAAATACGAGCTCTTCTATGTCGAGGACCCACTCGAGGAGGACGATATGGAAGGGTTCGCCGATCTCTGCAAGCAAGTGGGTAAGAGAGCCTTAATCTGTGGTGACGACCTGATCGTGACCAACCCGAGCATCTTGAGCCGGGCGGCCGAGTTAAGGGCTATTAGAGCCGTGATAATTAAACCGAATCAGGTAGGTCTCCTTACAACAGCCATGAAGTCCGTCAAGATAGCCCACGAGAATGGGATCGTGCCGGTCATCTCCCACAGGTCTGGAGAGCCACCGGAAGGGCATCTAGCCCAGCTAGCAGTAGCCTGGGGCGGAAAATTCTTGAAGGCCGGAGTAATCGGCGGAGAGCGCATCGCAAAAGCCAACGAGCTACTGCGGATAGGCGAGAATATAGGCGTGGAAAAGATGGTTGAGCTAAGGATTTAGAGGCTAAAAACACTTCCCCCCGAAAATTTCGCACAAGAGGCGCGCTCAGGGCTAGAAACCCGTTCCCTGCCTTTACCATAGTAAAATTTTTTAGAGGATTTGTTTATCAGGCTGGAAGCGGACATGAGTGAAGGAGCTATAGATTCGGTGGAGAATATTCAGGAGCTCTTCATAAAGAGTGGCCTCTACATAGGTTCCAAGATAAAGGTCAAGCATATGGAGAAATTCATTTTCAAGCTTAGGCCTGATGGTGTCTATCTGATAGATCTGAACAAGATTATCGAGAGGCTGAATATTGCGGCCAGGTTCATCTCGTACTATAGACCCGAGGAAGTGGTTGTTGTCTCGACTCACGTCTATGGCGTAGTTCCGGTCCGGAAGTTTTGCGAGTATACTGGTTGCATACCAATAGTGGAGAAGTTTGAGCCCGGCACGTTCACAAATCCGAGCCTCAGGACGTATTTGGAGCCAGGTCTCGTCCTCGTCTCCGACCCGAGGTATGACAACCAGGCGGTGATGGAGGCGAAGATAGCCCGTATCCCCATCATAGCCATGTGCAGCACGGATAACATGATCTCTAATGTTGATCTCGTGATCCCGGTGAATAATAGAGGGAGGCTGGCCCTACCATACGCCTTCTGGTATCTAGCTAGGAGGGTCTTAATGGAGAGGGGCGAGCTAACACCCGAGCTCTCCGAGAAGCTTAAACCTGAAGAATTTCTACAAATAAGGGTCCAGCAGGCTAAGGCTTAAGCCTCGTCCCGGGAACAGGCAGCCCTAAGACAGCATCTCTCAACCTATTCTCGGCCAACCCATTGATGAATAGCACCTCAATTCCGGCCTCGGCTGCCGTGAAGCCCTCCTCTATTTTCCTAGCTATCCCGCCCGTTACATCCTCAACACCTCCCCCGACCGACGCTATGCTCATGCCCCGGGAGAATTCCTCGGCAATCTTAATCCCCCCAGTCGCCCAGTCTCTAACATAGATCCCATCCACGTTCATGGCGTAGATGAGCCTCCTCGCCCTGAGCCTGACGGCTAAGTAGGAGCTTATCTCATCCCCGGATAGGACTGTGAACCCTAGATCCCGGTCGAAGACCACATCGCCGGACGTGACCGGAACGAGGCCGAGCCTCAGGGCTGAGAACACGGGCTCGAGATTGCATGTACTTATCCTGCCAGATCTCGTCGTGAATACTGATGATGCTGGTATTGATACCGCCATCAAGCCGCCATCAATAAGGTTTGAGAGAACATCGAGGCAGAGCATCCGGACTACCCTAGATGTCTCGACAAAACCCCTTAAGCCACCTTTGCCTCTCAAACCTTCCGAGACCGAGTACTCCTTAGCAACTGGATGAGCATATGATCCGCCCCCATGAACCACTATTAGGTCCACGCCCGACTCCTTAACTGCCTCAGCGAGCTCCCTCCCAAGCCTCTTAACCACATCAGCATTCAGCGAGAACCTCCGGCTCTTATCCGTTATCAATGATCCCCCAAGCTTCACCACTATTAGCGGCGACCCCAAAATCCCGGCACCAAAAATATTTCCACGAGCAGGCTCATATAAGGTATGCTGATGGATTACGTAGCTCCGGCGAGAAGCATTAGGATCGAGCAGGCGAGCCTAGAAGATCTCGAGACTCTATACGAGCTGGAGAGAATCTGCTTTGGCAGGAATGCCTACTCGAAACAGTTTCTAAGACTTCTCTTGGTAGATCCAAGCTCCATTCCCCTGAAGGCCGTTACGGAGAAAGGCGAGCTAGTGGGCTCGGCGATAGGGCGGGTTGAGAAGATTGGCAGCCAGGTCGTGGGCCATGTATATACGCTTGATGTTAGGCCGGATTTCCGGAGAAGAGGAGTTGGCGCAGCTCTCCTGAAAAGTCTCGAGAACGAGTTCAGGAAGCTCGGATGTGAAAGGGCAATCTTAGAGGTGGCGGTTGATAATGAGCCCGCGATAAGACTTTACAAGCTACTCGGATATACTTTTACATCTAGGCTGAGGGATTATTATGGCCGTGGCAGGGATGCTTATCGCGCCGAGAAGAACCTTTGATAGAAAAACTTTCTAGATCCCGAGGATGAAGACATCATCGAGGTTGATGGCCCCGCAGATCGCTTGGAGGCTCTTCGCGGCAATGCTCATCACGTTATCCATAGTATCTATAGTGGGCTTTGCAGGGGCTCATCCTGATGGCGGCAATCCCGGCGAGAACCTCCTCTGGCTCACATTCATGATCGCGGGGATGGACAGCATTAACCCCTGCGCCTTTTATATCCTAACATTCCTCCTCAGTATCCTGATATACGCGAAGGATCGCGTTCGCATACTCTTAGTCGGCGGGATATTCGTCCTCGTATCAGGCCTCGCCTACTTCCTCTTCATGGCCGCCATACTAAACGTCTTCAGGATACTGAGCGGTTTCAGCCTCCTCATACCGCTCGTGATGGCCGCTGTAGCGGCTACCGGGGCCCTGAATGTCAAGGATTACTTTGCTCATGGCCGCGGCCCCTCTCTGGGCGCGTCAGAGAAAAGCCTCGCTCAAGTTGGTAGATCAGCTAGAAGGCTTCTACGCATGAGCTCTCTGGGAGCCCTCGCAGCTGAGTCGGCGGCGCTGGCATTCATCGTCAACATCTATGAGCTGGCCTGCACCCCGGGCTTCCCACTATACTACACGAGCCTCCTCTCATCGCTCGGCATAGGTCAGCTGGAGTATTACCTATACCTCATCCTTTATAACGTGGTATACGTCCTGCCGATGCTCGGGATAGTCCTCATCTTCGCATATACCTTGGGCAGGATGAGGATGTCTGAGGCTTGGTCGAGAAGGATAAAGCTCTTCTCAGGCTACATGATGATAGCGCTCGCCATCTCGATGCTCCTGAGGCCATGGGTGTTCACGAGCTTAGGTGAAACTCTCCAGCTAATCGCCGCCTCAGTCGCCGTGACTCTCCTCACAATACTGGCCTATGAGCGGGGCCTGTCACGACACGGCCGCAAGCTATCTTTATGAGCTCGGTGGCATCTCCACAACTAGATGCCGCTAGCCGCAAAGATCTTCGAAGTAAGGACTGAGACGACGCTCGAGGAGATAGCTGACAAGCTGATGGGCTACAGGCTTATCGAGGAGAGGGAAGCGGATGGCCAACAGTTCGAGCTCATAACAGAGGTAAGAGACTTGGACCTAAAGAATAATAGGCTTGAGGGCGTGTTCAGCAGGGATAAGCTGATAACGGTTAATCAGAGGGGAAGGCTCGTGCCGGTCCTCAAGACTGTTGAGGCGAGGATAATCTTCAGGAAAGTTGAGGATTTCACACTTCTCACAGTGGTCCAGGAGAAGCATTTCGCGAATGCTGTCGCCTCACTTCTCTCCCACCACCTCTTCCTATCCTACAAGGCGATCACAGAGGCTAGGATCACGCCCTCGGTTATGAGGGAGTTCCATGAGAGGAACCCGGAGGGGACGAAGGTGATATACTTTGACGATCTTGACTTCGTTGATGTTGATAAGCTGGCTCTCTACGGTGACTCGCTGAAGAACACAGCGCTCTACGAGGAATACCTGAGGCATGGAAAGATATGGTACATAGTCTTCACCGTGACCGGGACCAATAGGGTCATGGGGCTGACGAGGAACTGTGTCGTCACATCATTCACTAGAATGCCGGAGTCAGAGTTCATAGAATACATAGATGAGATCGTCGTCCCGATGATAATTAGGAGTAAGAGGGAGCATGAAGGGGAATGAGGGCCGCATCAGCCCCGGGAAAGGTGATACTATTCGGCGAGCACTTCGTCGTCCACGGGTCCCCGGCGATCGTGGCCTCGATAGATCTCAGGGCGACCGCCATCGTCGAGCTTATGGAATCAGGGGATGTTAGGTTGAGTGACGGATCCCGCGGCAACCCGGCGGTGAGGGCCGCCGAGCACATCCTAAGTAGGCTGGGCGCGAGTACAGGCCTCATAATAGAGATCAGGTCAAAGATACCTCAGAGCGTTGGGCTTGGTTCATCAGCCGCGGTAGCTGCATCATCCTCGGCAGCAACTCTCCACCTGCTGGCGGGGAGGCTTGACCACAGCATGATACTAGAAGCATCGTATGAGGGCGAGAAGACGGTCCACTACATGCCATCCGGGATAGACACCTCGATCGCAACATTCGGTGGAGCTGGGCTCTACACGCGTTCAGATGGGTATAGGAGACTCGACATCGAGCTCGAGGAGATTCTAGTCGTGAACACTGGCAGGCAGAGGAGGACTGGGGACTTGGTGCTGAGAGTGAAGGAATTCAGCGAGAAGAAGCCCGAGATATTCAAGCAGCTCCTAGATGAGGCTGCGAGGATCACCATGGAGGGGTTGGACCACTTAAGGAGCAAAGACTTGGAGAAGCTTGGGAGGCTGATGAACAGGAATCAAGAGCTTTTGAGGACAGTTGGCGTATCGTCGCCAGAGATAGAGGAGGCTGTCGCCCTATGCTTGGAGGCGGGGGCGTATGGTGCTAAGCTGACTGGCGCTGGTGGAGGCGGCTGCGTGATAGCGGTGGCGGACCCGGATAAGCTGGACAAAATAGCCCCAGTAGTCTCAAGAAAGTTTGAGGTATTTAGGGTTAAGCTCGGGGTTGATGGGGTTAGGATTGAGCAGCCGTGATCTTCTTATAGATTCTATTGACCTCGTCAAGGAGCTGGATCGCGATTCTCTCCGCCTCGCCGATATAGCTCGATGGCCTTAGATCTGCCAGCTTGCTATACTCGCTCTCCGGCAGGTGACTTCTCAGCACCTCGATCACTTTACTCCATCCATCCTTAACCGCTCGCTGGATAAGCTCATAAGCATTCTCGACCCCGAGCTTCCTCAGGTAGACCTGATATGCTTCTGCCAAGACCTCCGGATGCCCCTCAACCTCTAAGAGCATATCTTCCTTCCTCACGATCATCCTCTCCAAAGCTCCTTCCAAGTTCCTTATACCGAGTATTGTCAGCGAGAGCGGCATGCCGTAGAACCTCTTGATTATCGAGTCGGAGAGGTCCCTTTGAAGCCTGCTCGAGATAAGCCTCCTCGCCATGTATGCTAGGCTCTCCGATGCTAGGTCGAAGGCCCCCTCAGCATTCTCAAGGAGTATCGGGTTGGATTTATGAGGCATCGTCGAGGAATGTATCTCCTTCTCCCTTATTCCGAATACTAGGAGGCCGAGTGACGAGAGCATCCATAGATCCTTACAAAGGTTCGAGAGTATGGAATTGAGTATCGAGACTTTCATCAGGTAATCAGATATCCGGTCATGAGGCAGGATTTGCGTGGCTGCTGGGAAATACTCTAGGCCCATCGACTCGATGAACGATCTCGCGAACGCGATCCAGTCCACATTGGGGTAGGTGAATTTTAGGGCTGAAAGGTCTCCAACAGCTCCGCCTAGCTTGCCGGGAAACCTGAAGGAATATAGTTCTTCTGCTATCCTCGCCACCCTGTAGGCATAGCCTGCTAGGAACTTACCGAAGGTTGTTGGAACCGCGGGGACGCCATGCGTCCTGCCGAGCATCACTGTGTCAACATGCTCTAGGGCGAGTGATGATAAGGCCTCTATGAGGCTCACGAGCGCTGGGATCAAGGCCTCTTGGTTAAACCTGTGAAGCAGCCTAGAGAGAGCAAGATTATTCACGTCTTCGGAGGTTAACCCAATGTGGATATATGGTGCGAGGATCCCGAGGCCATAATCATGAATCTTCTCCCTGAGAAAGCTGATGAGGGCCGCGACATCGTGGCCGAGCGTTTTCTCAAGCTCTTTAACCCTCCTAGCATCCTGTAGTGAGATCTCCTCACTTATAACCCTGAGAACCTCCCTCCATTTCAGCGGTAGGCCGGCTATCTTCCCCGGCTCAACCTCCTCAACGAGCTTCGACAAGTATTCCAACTCGACTCTAGCCCTCTCCCTTATCAGCGCATATTCCGAGAAGTATTTTGATAGATGTTCAAGTTTTTCCCGATACCTGCCATCTATCGGCGTTATTGCTTCTAATGGATCCATCTATCTCTCAACCTCCATCCCAGCATCAGCACCAATTGATATTAGCTTGATCGGCTTGCCTAATAGGTCTTCGAGGAGTTCCACATATGCTTTGGCCTCATCAGGAAGCGCCTCCCATCCTCTCTTGGCGATACTCCTCCACTCATCCTCGGAGATCTTTTCCCAGCCCTTTACCTCCTCATAGATGGGCTTAACCCTGCTGAGAAGCCTCACGGCGGGCGGTGCGATCTTTAGGATCTTGCCATCATACTCGTATTCGACGCATATTTTGATCTTATCCAAGCCGCTTAGGACATCGAGTTTCGTCAGGGCTATCCAGTCCACGTTGCTTATTCTTATCGCGTATCTGAGAAGTGGGATATCAAGCCATCCAACCCTCCTAGGTCTGCCGGTTGTTGTGCCATATTCTTGGCCGACTTCTCGGAGCCTCTCGCCCAGCTCGCCTCCAACCTCCGTCGGGAAGACGCCGGCGCCAACCCTAGTCGTATAGGCTTTCGCGACACCTATTACCTCGCTTATCCTTGTGGGGCCGATGCCGCATCCAGTGCACGCGGCGCCAGCAATCGTGTTCGATGAGGTAACATATGGATAGGTGCCATGATCTATATCTAGCAGTGTTCCCTGAGCTCCCTCGAAGACAACCTTTCCACCCTCATCCAATACATCATTCACGTACAGTTCAACATCCCCTACATAGGGTGCTATCCTCTCGCCCATCCTCCTGAGGTTCTCAAAATCGCCTGGCTCCTCTCCATGAAACCTTTTTAGGATCTCGAGTCTCTCCCTAAGATCATCAGGATTGAGTAGGTCCTCGATTCTAAGCCCTGTCCTCAACGCCTTATCCGAGTATGTCGGCCCTATACCCCTCCTCGTCGTCCCAACGGCGCTTCCACCCCTAGCCTCCTCAATTCTTGAGTCAAGCTTCTTATGTATCGGGAGGACGACGCTGGCAGATCTACTTATCATGAGTCTCGCTTCGAGCCCCATGGACTTTAACATCTCAAGCTCTTCGAAAACTTCGTCGAGATCAACGACCGTTCCCGATGCTATGCATGGCCTCGCGCCAGCTGCCGAGCCCGCTGGAAGGATATTGAACTTCAGCTTCCTTCCCTCGACGACTACGGTGTGGCCAGCGTTTGCGCCTCCTTGGAATCTGACAACGCAATCAGCATCCCTGCATAGCAGATATGATATCTTACCCTTGCCTTCATCCCCCCACTGGAGCCCGACTATAACTATCCCCGGCATTCCTAGATCACTTCCACGTCATGAGGATAACTCTCTCTAATGCTGGCCGGGCTGATCCTGATGAAGATAGCGTTCCTCCTCAGCTCATCGAGATTCCTGGCGCCAAGATAGCTCATGCCAGATCTCAGGCCTGCCACGAGCCTCTTCACCACATCTGAGGCCGAGCCTACATATGGGACATAGGCCTCCACGCCCTCAGCGTAATAGGAGTATTCTGAGGCGTCTAACAGCGCCTCTGCATCGTCTCTCATCATGAACTCCCTTCCGAGCATGGCATACATCGAGGCCATGCCCCTGTATATCTTATATCTCCTCCCATTTTTCATCACAATTGCTCCCGGGCTCTCATCTGTGCCCGCTAGAAGCCTTCCTATCATTACCGTCGAGGCTCCAGCGGCGATGGCCTTCACGACGTCGCCGCTTTCTCTTATCCCGCCATCAGCGATTATCGGCACATCCATTTGCTCGGCGGCCTCTGCGCACTCCATTATCGCCGTGAGCTGGGGGACGCCGACGCCGGCAACAACCCTAGTTGTGCAGACGGAGCCGGGGCCTATTCCAACCTTGACAGCACTTGCCCCAGCCGATGCTAGATCCTCTACGCCTTCCCGGGTTGCAACATTCCCGGCAACAATCTCTACATCGTCGCCATAGATCATCCGAAGCCTCCTCACCATCTCTATACACATCTCGCTATGGCCATGGGCCACATCGACGACAAGCGCGTCCACGCTTGCCTCTACTAGGAGTTGAGCCCTCTCAAGCTCCTTTTCCTTGACTCCTACGGCGGCGGCAACTAGAAGCCTCCCCTTAGAATCCCTAGAAGCATTCGGATATGCTTCGCGCTTGACAAGGTCGACACTTGTTATCAGGCCCTTAAGCCTCCCCTCATCATCTACTATCGGCAGCTTCTCTATCTTATGGCTCCTGAATATCTCCCTGGCTTCCTCGAGTGAGACGCCCTCCCTCGCGACTATCATTTCGCTCCTCGGGGTCATGCAATCCTTGACAAGCCTTCTATCATCCTCGAAGAGGACATCCCTTCTAGTTATGATCCCGAGCAACTTGCCATGATCATCGACTACAAGGAGGCCGCTTATCCCGAGGAAGCCCATGAGATCCCTAGCTTCCTTGATCGTTGCGTCGGGTCTTATCGTCGCGGGCTTCTCTATCACGATGTTCTCGGCACGTTTGACCTTCGAAACCTCCTCAGCCTGCCTCTGGGGCGGCATGAACCTGTGTATAACGCCTATCCCACCCTCTCTAGCCATGGTTATGGCCATTCTAGACTCCGTTACAGTATCCATCGCAGCGGAGACAATCGGTATATTCAGCCAGATCTTCCTCGTGAACCTACTCCGCGTATCAACCTCCTTTCTAGATTTTATGGAGGATCTTCTTGGAACAAGTAGAACATCATCGAAGGAGAGGCCGATGCGCCCTAAAATCTCCGCCACAGATTTCCCTCCGCGAAAATGACATGCCGAAATTTATTATTGATGCCGGGGGCTCAGCTATACTCCATTAATAGCCTCCAGAGCTCATCTAGGACTGGCCCCCCAACCCTCTCCTCAGAACCATCATTCCTCACGACGATATTTCCCTCCCTTCTCCCCCTAAGCTCCCCGATCACCCGGAAGCCCCCTATTCTCGACAGTCTTCCGGCGAACCTTCTAGGGACAGCGGCGAGCAGGACGCCGGAGGAGATGAGCTTCAAGGGATCACATCCGAGGACCTCGCATATTATCCTAGTCTCCTTGGCCACGGGGACGGCCTTCTCATATATTATGAAGGAGCAGCCGCTGGCCTCCGCGAGCTCATAGGCTCCGCCAATCAAGCCACCCTCTGTGGGATCGTGCATGGCGCTGGCAAACCCTCCCCTAGTCAACCTCAAAGCCTCCTTGACAACGCTTATCTTCCTGTAGAACCTCTCCGCGCGGGTCAGAACCTCATCCGGCACCCTCCCAGCAAGCATGCCCCTGAAATCCGATGCTAGGATCGCCGTCCCCTCTATCCCAGCGGTCTTTGACATTACTAAGAGGTCCCCTGGTCTCGCGCCTGAGGACGTGATAGGTTTCCTAGAGACTAGCTCACCAACCATCTGGCCAACTATTATAGGCCTCGAGATCCCGGGAGAGACCTCCGTATGCCCTGTTATAACCGCCACATGCAGGCTCCTACAGGCCCGATGAATATCGCGCGTTATCCGGTCGAGGTCCTCTAGGCCATTCTCTGGGAGAAGTATTGTTGCCGAGAACCATCTCGGCTCAGCCCCCATAACCGCGACATCATTCGCGTTCACGTGAACGGAGAGCCAGCCCGCCAGCTCGCTGGCCCCTGTTATGGGATCCATGGCCAATACGAGGAGCCTGCCCCCAGCCCTAATAACCCCGGCATCCTCGCCGAACCTGGGCGGGACTATCACATCCCTCCTCCTATAGCCAAGTCTGCGGAAGACAAACCTCTCGAGAAGATCCCGATCAATCTTTCCAAGCTTTTTCATAATTCAATTAGGCGCTGGATCTTCCTGGTCTTCAATATTTTCTCCGCCTTTTTCAGGTCTTGGGGCGTTGAGACCCTGAAAAACATCCCAAGCTTCTCATCAAATATCCTGAGGCTCATGCTTGAGAGGTAGATCGCGCCGCCAATATTCTTAACAGCCTCATCCATCCCGGCGCTGGGATGGGAGCCGAAGAACTCTCTAATGGGCCTAGTCTGATATGATGCCATCAGGTATATCGTGTTCCTCGCGGGCGACCTCGGCAAAACAGCCCTAAACTTCTTAGAGCACTCGAGAAGAAATGCGGCAAAATCCCTCGTAATGAGCGGGGCGTTCCCCGGCAAGATGAGCATCCTATCGCCCTGAATATTCTCAACCGCGAACTCTATTAGCCTCCGATCATTAACAGGCCGATCCCTGAACTCTATAACCTCCGCAAGATACTTCTCCGCAACCTCATTATAAACCTCCGGATCATCACACTCGCCCACGAGTATTGCCAGCTCCTCAACATCATCCGGGACGGCATCCAGTACATGTTCTATCATGGGCTTACCAGCTATCCTCGCCAGCCCAAGCTCACGCCTACACAACCTATCAACCCCGATATAGATCACTGCGGAAACCCTATCCATATCCCTCCTTATAATCTCGGATACGTATAGCTCGCTCTTAACCTTGAAGTCATCTCAAAACTATTTAAGCCTCTCTTTCCGGTTTTTAATGGGGTTCTGGAAGAGCTCAAAGATACATGTAGCCCTAGCAACAATAGCATCAACAATAATCCACCTAAGATACGGAATTTTGAGATGAGTTCATCAATTTATATGGCCGTCGTCTGGCCATCGGCTTAAAAGGTTTTCGGGGCTTGTCTAGGGGGCTATTACGCGATGGGAGTCATCGCGCGGCCTCTCCTCCACCGCCCACATATAAGCCATCTTCTCTCCACTTTCACCAACCCCCAGATCCCTTATATGACCCCGTCGAGAAGATCTTCTACAGGGAGGGGCCCCTGATTATTTAATGAGCCTGCGACCCAGGGGCCCCAGAATAATGGTCGCAGGTGATGGAGGAAACAGCCCATAACAAGCCCCACCTCCCTCCAGGACTGGAGGGATTTGGGCCTGGGGTCCTCCGGCCCAACCATCCCGACCGCCGGAGGCACACCCCAGGAGAGAAGCCCTGGGGGGTAGGGGAGGGGGGAGGGGACGCTGATCTCCGACTCGCCCGGGCTCATGGTGAGCCTCCGGGCGGCTGGCGCGTGCGTCCGCGTGCCGCCGCCTGCCCCTCCTGGCGTGCGTCCGCGCCTTGAGGGACGCCCACCATGATCCCTGGGCGGGCGAGGAATGGGCGCCTCCTGGCGGGCGTGCGTCCGCGCCCGTCTCGGGCGCCCCATAGGTTTCCCAGCGTGTGCCGCGCTGGGAGGGCCTATGCCTCGCCGAGGCTTCGGACGGAATTGAGGAAGCCGATGTAGCTGATCCTATGGGGCTAGCAGATCCCGCCGATGCCATGGGATGCTAGCGGCATGGTCGCCTGCGGGCTTGGTGGCCCCGCTTGGGCGGGCTAGGGGCCGCGGGGCTTGGGCTCCTTCATGCACCGGGGGCGGACCCCGGCATCCCCCAACAGGGGGTGTTGTATGGTGTCCGGGAGGGAGCCCGAGTTCCCGCGGCCGGGGCCCGCCGCGGGGCCATCCCCTGAGGGTTCGCCTGCATTTTTTGGGGTCACCATGCCCCGCAGGCGGCTCCAGGGATGGCGCTTATGGGGCAACTTAGCCGATTTCGCCGACCTCGACGACCCCATCGACTTCTATGATTTCCTAAGGATTCGCGGAATCAT
>Ga0080004_1232551_pt1 | contig 13287 bp, 12 predicted proteins | sample WasSprMetagenome_FD_69207 | JGI IMG/M metagenome (GOLD analysis project Ga0080004, IMG submission 69207) | Sulfidic aquatic microbial communities from Washburn Spring, Yellowstone National Park, USA - WS (SPADES assembly) (version 2) | ecosystem: Environmental > Aquatic > Thermal springs > Hot... | reverse complement strand
AAATGAAGCTATAAAAATATATTCGGAAGTTTTTAATGAATTAGGAATAGCATACCTTCTTTTAAAGAGACCTGAATTCGATAAATTTGCAGGAGCTGTTTATTCTATAGCATTTGATGCTTGGAATCCAGATGGGAAAGTTAATCAAATTGGTACGGTTCATAATCTTGGAACAAATTTTTCAAAAGTATTTGATGTAAAATATGAGAAAAAAGATGGTACGTGGGATTATGTTTATACAACTTGTTATGGCTTTGGTTTCTCAAGAACACTTGCAGCAATAATTGCACAGCATGGAGATGATCATGGATGTGTTCTTCCATCAACAATTGCTCCAATTCAATTAGTAATAATCCCAATTCCATATAAAGATTTTGAAATTGATATTGAAAATTATTGTAAAGAAATTTTTGATAAATTAAAAAATGATTATAGAATAACAATTGATGATAGAAAAGATGTTAGACCTGGAGAAAAATTTTATTATTGGGAACTTTTGGGTGTTCCTATTAGAATTGAAATAGGTCCATCAGAAGTTAAAGAAAGGACTGTAACTCTTGTTAGAAGAGATAATTTAAATAGAAAGAATGTTTCAATAGAAAATTTGCAATGCGAAATAAATTCTTTATTTAATGAATTAGATAATAATCTAAGAGCTAAAAGTAAGAAAATCCTTGAAGATTTAATAGAAAATTGTTTCAAAGTGGATGATGTAAAAAATGCTCTTTTTCAAAAGAAAATAGCTAGAGTCGAATGGTGTGGTAATGAAAAATGTGCTGAATTTTTAAAAAATGAAGTAGGTGGAGAAATTAGAGGAACAAGAGTAGATATAATAGAAAATGCTAATGGGAAATGTATAGTTTGTGGTAAAGAATCGAGGGAAATCGTCTACGTTGCAAGAGCATATTAAATGAAAATTGATAATTTTCTAATTAGTATTTTTTTTAAAAAATAAAACTCAATATATTTACAATTAGAAATTTTGAAAAATATCTTCAATATATCTTTCATATAGAATACTAATAATATATCCAATTAAATATAAAAACAATTAATGAAATATATTTTTATATTCTTCATTTAAACACATTTTTCTTCAATAAAAGGAAAAAACATTAATAATATCTGCAATGAACTACACCTTTTATTCTTCTTACAAAATATTTGCACAAATAACATTCAATAAAGCTTTTTTGTTTATTATCTTTTATGCATGTAATTGCTTCCTTACGCATGTTGTTGATCATTTTTTTACTAAGACCAATTTTTGCTTCTTCAATTAAATTTTTTGAAATTTTTAATGGTTTATCAAGTTTTATTATTTTTACTTCTTTAACTTCATCTAAATTCATCATTTATAAAAAATAAAAAATACTATATATTATTTTCCTTAGATAAATTTTAAATGAATATAAAAATTTATTAGTTTCTAAAATCTTCTAGTGTCTTTTAGTTTCCTTTTGATTTATATTCTTTAATGTTTTCTTCATAAAAAATTGGTTGGCCATAGCATCCATCATATCCTGCAATGTAATTAATTTTTCCCATTCTAACTTTTATTATAGCATTAGCAATTTCTTCATTAGTAATTTCTAATAATTCTTCTTTTGGTGCATTAAGTAGAACATTTAGTTCATTTCCAAATTTTCCTATTAATTTATCATGTTCTTGCAAAGCTTTTCTTGAATAAAGTTCTCCAGTTCCCCATGCGAAAGAAATTATTTCATATAAAGGTAATAAAGTTTTGAAAGGAATCGCATCTTTTGGAATAAATCCCTCAGGTCTATCTGCTAATTCTTCAACTCGATGTAATACTCCTATTGTTAATTTTTTTCCACAATTATGTACAATTGCGTTCGAAACCAGATAAGTATTATCATCAGTTTCTAAATTGTAAACTTTACCTCTATAAAATGTGACATTAACCTTACGTATTGGTGTTATTATAAAATTATCGAATATCTTTATTTGAAACTGGCTGTCATTTATGTTATAATACATAACATAACTTTCATGGCGATTAACTTTTCTTCCTTGAAACTTTTCTTTTCGAGGTGGTTTAGCGTTTATGTGAAGAAACTTGCCTAATCTAGCGCAAAGGATTTGAAGCTGTAAAGCAAGAAGTTTAGATACACTTTCTGCCCAAACAACTCCTTTATAGATACATCCATCACCAGCTATATAACCATCAAGAAAAGCTTTTACTAATGATAAATCCTTATGTAAAAGTATAAAATCTGGTACTTTTTTATGAAGGGCACCTTTTCCACACCATGTTGAAAATGCTCTGTTAAGTATCATTGAAGGAACCACTATATCTATAGCGTGCTTCTTCTTTTCAACACAAAATGAGTAGCCTAAAGATTTTATTATTTTACACACATGAATTTGTAACTTTCTTTCATATCTACCTAAAGAAAATACTACTCCTCCTATATCGAAACCATTTTTATCTTTTCCGGATGGACAAGAGCCTTCAGCAACATAGAAACCTAATAGCCATGCTGTATCTCTATTAAGAGGAAGTGACAAGGGAAGGTTTTTACCTTTAGCTATTTTTACTCCATGCTCAGTGGTAAATGAACTTAAGTCTAACTTCTTAATACTTACAGCTCCATTTATCCTAGGTACAATGAGATAATCTCCATCTTTATGTCCATATTTTGGAATTATATCTTTTGCCTCTTTCCAGTATAAGTCAGAAAATTTTTCGATAACAAAATCTTTGGTTTGTGAGGTGATAACTAAGACTGGATGTTCAGGCGTTACTTCGATTGGTAATAAACCACAGGCATCAATTCGTATAATTTTCCCTTTGTAATTTCTTACAAATACCTTTTTAATTTTTCTACAACCATTCATTCCTAAGTAATTGTCGTTTATGTTCACTTGTGAAATAGGTTTATTATCGCCAAGAATTATTGTTTCTCCCTTAACACATTTTGGACAAAAGCCCTTGAACTTTTTTGTTTCTACTGGGGATAAACTTAAGTTGCACAGGTGATGACCATCGTTGTAGTACTTTCCGTATCTTGGGTCAACTTCTATCGTATAAAGAAATCTTTTCTTATCTTTCTTTTTTATCGCATCAAAAATTTCCCAATAAGTTATTTTTTCTAACTCAAAAACATTTGCCTCTCTTCCAATTCTCCAGCTCCATGGACTATGACTATCACTATTACTAACTAAAGTAAATTTATCAAGGGAAGAAAGTCTCCAATTCATATCAGGTGTTGAACTAAGACCAGTTTCTAATGAAAAAATATGCTTAGTTTGATCTTGATAACATTCCTCAACACTATCGAAACCAAATTTTGATCCGAACAAGCTTTTCCAAGGTGTCCATATATGGGAACTTGTAATAACAATGTCGCTACTTATTTCCATTAAAATTTCAACTAACTCTGGTGATGTGAGAGTTAATATAGGTCTTCCATTACTTTCTAAATCTCCATATTTTGACAACTTTTCATTAATTTGTTCAACAATTTCAAAGCTTGATGCATGAATTAAATGATGTACACTTCTTTTTTTCCTATCTTGAGTATAAACAGTTTCTACTTCAGAAGTTAACATAAAATAAATGCCATTATACTTAAATAAACCACTCCCTTCTATAGGTTCCAATTCTTTCTTTAGAGTATATAGCCAATGCTTAAAAGTGAAATCTCCAGTTCCAACCAAATCTAATCCTTTAGTTTTAGCACCATTGCTTATTCCTTTTAAATCCATTTGTTTGCTTGTAGCTCTACTCCAAAGTGAATGTATATGAAAATCACAAATCACTTTCATTTTTCATTTATTAATTATAAATGTCTTCTAAATATACTTTAAAAGATTTAAATCTAAAGGGGAGAAGTATAATTTAATTAATCTTCTTTTATAAATTGTTTTTCTGGTTTGACACTCTCCTCGACTGAAGCCGAGAGATTCTCGGTTTGTTAGGCTTTTCGTAGCCTTCATGAGCGACTCGCTTAAAACCAATAATAAGAATGCTCTATTTAAACTTTAATAGTGATTCATCTCTCACTGAGGTTAGGGGTTTTCTCACCGAATTTATGTAATAATATTCTCCTATGGATTTTTGATATTTATCTATTTGAGAATTAAGTTTATTAGCTCTTGGTCTTAAAGTTGAAGGGTCTCTACGAAATGTTACTCCTATATCTTTCAAAAATTTGTTCATACCATCTCTTAATGATGTTGGAGAATTGGCTATTCCATGTACTCCAGGTTCTCCGGAAAATACTATTAATCTTGTTGATACAAAGTCTATAACCATTAAATCATGATCTACAACAAAGCTATAAGAATTTCTCATACTTGTAATCCTCTTTATAAGCTTTGTTACTACATACCTCTCTTCTACATCAAGATATGCACTAGGTTCATCAAGCAAGTATACGTCAGCCTTTTTTGAAAGACAAATTGCTATGAAAACTTTTTGAAGTTCTCCTCCACTAAGTTCATTAATTTTTTTATCCATCAATTTTTCTAAATTAAGTTTATCTATTATTTCTGATTGTACTATTGATGAATTATATTCTTCTTTTGCAGCTTCTTTTATTGCATCACTAACAATAGAATCTATTGCAATTGGATATTGTGGTTTATAGCTTACATTTTGTATTGGTAAAGTAATATTTTCATCAGTTTTCTCTATTCCAGCTAAAATTTTTATTAAAGTTGTTTTCCCAATTCCATTTGGTCCTATTAATCCTATTACTTCCCCTCTATAAATTTCTCCATTTTTAATATTAAGTAAGAAACCTGGATAAGTTTTCTTCATTTCAGGCCATGTTATTTTTTCTTTCCCTTCAGATATTGGAAGCGTTGGAGGTTTGATATCGAATGTTATTTTTTCTTTTCTAAAACGTAGATTTTCAGTAGGTATATATCCATCTATAAATATATTTATTCCTTCTCTTACTCCATATGGTCCACTTACAATACCATAAACAGAAGCTTCTCCATAAAATACAAATACTAAATCTGATAAATAATCCATTATTGCTAAATCATGATCACACACTAATGTTTTTTTATCTAAAGCAAATTCCCTAATAACTTTAGCAGCATTAAAACGTTGTTTAATATCTAAAAAACTTGAAGGTTCATCTAAAAAATAAATATTAGCATCTTTAAGTAAACAAGCAGCTATTGCAACTCTTTGTAATTCCCCTCCACTTAACATTGATATTTCTCTATCTAAAATATTCTTTAGTTCGAGAGCGTCTATTATATAATTTATTTTTTCTTCATCTTTACTTATTTTTTTCAAAATCTCAGAAACTTTTCCTTTTATAATTTGAGGTATATTGCTTACATATTGTGGTTTATATGATACTTTTAATGAATTATTTAATAATTCATTAAAATGCTGCTGTATAAGAGTACCTCTAAAAAAATTTGTGATATCTTTTAATTCGATTTTTTTATTAATTTCTCCAAAGTTTGGAATGAGTTGCCCAGCAAGAATGTTTATTGCTGTAGATTTTCCAAGAGCATTTTTACCTATACATCCAGTTACTTTCCCTTTAATTAAATAAGGAAGCCTATATAACCTAAATGCATTTAATCCATATTGATGTACAAGATCTTTCGTTAATTTATCTGGTAGATTCACAATTGTAATAGCTTTGAATGGACATTTTTTTACACAAAGTCCACATCCAGCACAGAATATTTCTACTATATTTGGATAAGTATCTTCACCAATTTTTATAGCTTCAATTCCAGTTCTATTTTTTGGACAAAATCTTCTACAAATATATCCACACTTTTTTGGTTGGCATAAATCTTTATCGATGACTGCTATTCGTGGCAATTGAATCGCCTAGATTTTTTATTTTTTATAAAACATAGTTACCTCTTTATTAATTTTTTATCTATGTAAATCTGAAGTAGCTATTCTTTCTAATATTAAATATTCCTCAGGTTTTAATGATTTATCTTGACATATACTATTTATTTCATCTTTTTCTATATTATATTTTTTTAGAATATCTTTTATACTCTTTCTAGGTATTTCTCTCCAATCAATTAATTTTCCATTTATTTTTTCTAATATTTTTTTGATATCTTTTTTTATTTCTTCTATTGAAGACCCTATTAAATATAATCCCAGATATTCTAAGTTATTTTTTATTCCTATTTTTTTTATAGCATTAGAAATTTGTGTTTCAGCAGCCATTTTTAATAATATTTCCAAAGCCAAGTTTCTAGCTATACTTTTTTTAGCTTCAATAGATAAAAGTGCATTTATGAATGCAGCTTCTACTTGAATAGGGCTAATCAAAGTATTAGCATCAAATATTTGAAATTGAAAAGAAGTTACTTCTTCAACCTCTTTTAATACTTCTTCAACTTCTTTAATTCCTTTTAATTTTATAAAAAAAAGTATTAAATAATATTTTCCATACTTCATTATATGAAAATATTGCAATAAATTCAACCTCCATGAGATACTGGAATTATTGTTAAAATATCTTCATTATTTAAAAATATCTTATCTTCACTCATAACATCAATCGATATTCCATTTTTTAAAAAAATGAATGATGGTGATAATTTTTTAGATTTAGTAAGGATTAACTCTGATAATTGAGGGGTTTTTATATTTAAGATTTCAGTTAATTCCATTGGTTTATTAAGCTCTATTTCAATAAATTCTTTATTAAACTCTTTTTTTAAAAATCCAATAAGAATAATTCTCATAATATTACTAACCTTTTTCAGGAAGGTGCATTTTCTTCATCGATCATTCTCAGTACAGGTCGTATTCATCATTCTAATTATAATTTTTAATATATCTTATATTTAAGAATTCATTAAAAAAATAATTAATATTAATAATTTAAAAGCTGAATCTATTTTTTATAATGTTGATGTGGACATAGTAAAAACATTAGCTTCTTTACTTTCAGCTTCTTTTTCAGCTTCACTTTTTTGTCTAGCTAAAATAGTTAAATACCCGGCAATTAAATTTATTATCTTTTTTGATATTTCTCCCTCTAATACTTGTCTTACTAAAGCCTTATTTTTTTCAAAATTTTCATTTATTTCTTTACTATATTTCTCAAATATCTCTTTAGCTAATCTTTTTACCTTTCCAGTTTTTACCTTTCCCAATTTATAACACCATTTTTTATTATTTTGAAAGTAAAACTTGTTTTTAAATGCTTTCTAAATAGAAATTTAGTAAATTTAAAAAATAATTAAATTATAATATTTTAAGTTTTTTCTATATTTTTATAAAAAATAAATAAACTTTATCTATTCTTCATTTTTTAAAAAATTAAAATAAAAAGCTATAAAAAAGGAAATATAGAATTTTAGAAAGGCATAAATATTATTTTTAAGCCATTTTTATTGTTAAAAGTGGTTATTATGTCTGAAAGTGAGTTATCTTCAGCCCCAATTCATAGGATAATTAAAAAAGCTGGAGCTCCTCGTGTTAGTGAGGATGCAACAGAAGAACTTAAACGTATACTTGAAGAAGTTGGTCTTGCACTTGCTAAAGAAGCCTTGGGCCTTGCACAATATGCAGGTAGAAGAACAGTTAAAAGAGAAGATATTGAAAGAGCCGCAAAAACTCTTTTAAAAGGAGTTATAGGCTAAAAAACTTTAAAAATTCTAATCTCTTAGATATTCAATGTTTTCTCTATAAACTAAAGTACTTTTATAAATCTTAGTAAGAAATATTTCTTTAATTTTAGACTTAAAATCTACTGTAAAGTTTATAAATCAAATTAAAAGAAAAAATAGAGAAGGAGTTATTTTTAATAACTTTAAAACAGTCTTTATTATTTTCATTTTTTATTAAAAGAATTCTATTAACTTTTAAAGATCGAAAGAAAGATTTTTAAATGAATGTAGAAATTATATAATATTTATTTATTATTTTATTTATATTATATAAAGTAAATTATGATATAATTTTTTAACTATCTTTTGCTTAATAGATTTCCCTTAAAAACTTATATTAGAGTATTTATTCATTCTATCCTAGAAAATTTGAGTTTGGGGTGATTTTTTTGGAAGCTTCAGGACAACCACCTATTTTAATATTAAAAGAAGGATCTACTAGAACTAGAGGTAGACCTGCTCAAAGAAATAATATTGCTGCTGCTAGAATAATCGGTGAAATAATTAAAACTACATTAGGTCCTAAAGGAATGGATAAAATGCTCGTAGATTCTCTTGGGGATGTAATAGTAACAAATGATGGGGCAACAATTCTTGATAAAATGGATGTGGAACATCCTGCTGCAAAAATGCTTATTGAAGTAGCTAAAACACAAGACCATATGGTTGGTGATGGAACAACCACTGTTGTCGTAATCACTGGAGAACTTTTAAGAAAAGCTGAAGAGTTAATCGAACAAAAAGTTCATCCAACGACTATTATCTCTGGTTATAAAAAAGCTTTAGATTTGGCATTAGATTTATTGAACAAATATTCTATTACTATCGATATTAAAGATAGAGAAACAATTAAAAAAGTAGTTCTTACAGCAATAGCAAGTAAATCTCTTGGTTTTGCAAGAGAGCATTTAGCTGATATTGCAATAGATGCTGTTCTTAATGTTATAAGAGAAGTTGATGGAAAATTAAAAGCTGACAAAGATGATATACAAATAATTAAGAAGGAAGGTAAAAGTCTTTTAGAATCAGAATTAGTTAAAGGGATTGTTGTTGATAAAGAAGTAGTTCATTCTGCAATGCCTAAAAGAATAGAAAATGCAAGAATAGCATTAATAGATGCACCTTTTGAAATAGAAAAAACAGAATTTAGTGCTGAAATAAGGATAAGAGACCCATCAAAGATTAAGGAATTCCTTGATGAAGAAACAACCATTCTTAAAAAAATGGTTGATAAAGTAATTTCCACTAAAGCTAATGTGGTTTTCTGCCAAAAAGGAATAGACGATGTTGCTCAATTCTTTATGGCTAAGGCTGGTATAATGGCTGTTAGACGTGTGAAACAATCTGATATGGAAAAACTTTCTAAAGCTACAGGTGCAAAAATAATTACAAACATTGAAGATTTGACAGAAAATGATTTAGGTTATGCTGGATTAGTTGAAGAATTGAAGATTGGAGAAGACAGAATGGTATTTGTTAGAGAATGTAAACATCCAAAAGCAGTATCAATATTAATACGTGCTGGACTAGAAAGACAAATGGATGAAGCTGAAAGAGCATTAAATGATGCAATTTTCAATGTAATAAATTTGATTGAAAATAATAAAATAGTTCCTGGTGGAGGAGCTATAGAAACTGCTTTAGCGATGGAAATTAATGCTAATGCTGGAAAATTAAGCGGACGTGAACAATTAGCATTTCTTGCATATGCTGAAGCATTAGAAATTGTTCCTAAAACGCTAGCTGAAAATGCTGGTCTTGATCCGATCGAAATCATGACAAACTTAAGAAGTAAGCATAAAGAAGATGGTATAAATTACGGTATAAATGTTTTAACAGGTAATGTTGAAGAAATGGTTAAAAAAGGAATAGTAGAAACATTACGTGTAAAAGAGCAGACTTTAAAATCTTCTTTTGAAGCAACTTCAATGCTCTTAAGAATAGATGATGTTGTAGCCGCTTCTAGAAGAAAAGAAGAAAAAGCTAAAGCACCATCTGAATACACACCTCCTGAGTATTAAAAACCTTTATTTTTTATTTTTTGAAAAAATAATATTTTATAAAAAATAATACTAAAATAATAAATTCTAGTTAAAAGTCTATTTTTTATGCTCCGGTAGTATAGTCCGGTTAAGTATCTCGGCCTTTCGTGTAGAAAGCAAGGATAGCCGAGGATCCCGGGTTCAAATCCCGGCCGGAGCATGATCTATAATAAATTTTATTCTCAATTATTTAATTAAGAAGTTTTTTAGAGATTTTCCTATTTCTAAACCTTTTATAAGAGCTTTCAAATTTATTTCTTCAATTTTTCTGGGTACATTTTTCTTAATAGCTTTTATAATAGAATTTGAAGAAATTATATTAGTAAAATTAGCTATTACTCCTATCATTATCATATTGGCAACTATAGGAAACTTTAATTCATAAGAAGCCAACTTTGTAGCTGGTACTTTTAATATATGCGCTTTTCTTTTGCTCTTAATTTCTTCTTTTACTAAATCTTCATCTATTATTATAATACCATCTTCTTTTACACTATCAATATATTGATTAAAAGCTTGATTTGACATCGCAATTAGGACATCAGCTTTAATTACTAAAGGATAATCTATTTCTTCATTTGATATTATAACATCTGACCTTGTAGCTCCACCTCTTGCTTCAGCTCCATATAAACGAGTTTGAACTACATTTTTTCCATCATACATTGCAGCTTCAGCTAATATTTTTCCAATTAATAAAACTCCTTGACCTCCAAAGCCTCCTATTATTATTTCTATTCTATTCAATTTTTCCCCTCGCTTTAATTATTAATTGCTTGTATGCTTTAGAAAAACCGATTACTTCTTTATCAACAAATTCTCCAATTATAATTTTTTCCTTAATTTCCTTCTCATTTAATAACTTTACTTTATCCTTAGTAATTGAAAGATCCTTTAACATTAATAATAACTTTGCCGGCTCTCTTATATCAATATATTTACCATATTGTATAGGACATTGAGAAACAACTTCTATAAAAGAGAAACCTTCTTTTAAAAGTCCTTTTTTTATAGATGAAATTAATTGTTTTATATGAAAAGTTGTCCATCTTGCTACATATGACGCTCCAGCAGCTTCAACAAGTTTACATAAATCAAATGGATATTCTATATTCTCATAAGGTGTGGTGGTTGTTCTCATACCATGCGGAGTTGTAGGTGCAACTTGTCCCCCAGTCATTCCATATATACGATTATTAACTAAAATTGTTAATACTTCAATATTTCTTCTTGCAGCATGAATAAGATGGTTTCCACCTATTGCTGCTCCGTCTCCATCACCAGTAAGAACTATTACTTTTAATTCTGGATTACTCAATTTAACCCCAGTTGCAAAAGCTAAAGGCCTACCATGTGTTGTATGAAGTGTATCTGCATTAAAAAATGTTGAAATCCAACCACTGCACCCTATACCACAAACGAAAACTATCTTTCTAATATCTATTTTTAATTCATCGATAGCTCTCAGTATACATTGAGCTATTATACCATTTCCACATCCTGAACAGAAAGGTTGGCGTACTCCTTTTCTAAAATATTTTGCTAATGGATGCTCATACATTCTGATCTATTCTCCCATAAATTTTCTTAAATTTTCCATAATATATAAAGGATCATGAATAGTGCCTAAAATTTTAGGAGGTAAAAATTTTACTTCTGTATCTTTTTGAGAAACTCTCTTTACTTCATTAATTATTTGACCCATGTTATTTTCTAAAACAATAATTTTTTCTGTTTTATTAATTATATTAGATATCAATTTATCATGGAAAGGCCATAATGTTATTAATCTAACATATCCAACTTTTAACCCTATTCTTCTAGCCCATTTAACTACATGAAGTGCAGACCTAGCAACACTGCCATACGAAAAAATTAATACTTTTGAATCATCTAAGTATCTTGTTTCAATCTTAACTATATCGTCTATATTTTTATGTATCTTTGCATAAATTTTATGTATTAAATTATTAACATAAGTCGGATCATATACGTTTCTAATTCCTTTCTCATCATGTGTTGAGCCTGTTATATGAACGCTATAGCCTGAACCTAGAGTTGGCATAGGAGCGACATCCTCGCTAAGAAAAAATCGAGAAACATTAGATTTTAAAGGTTTCTTTCTATTAACAATTTTTATAGAAGATATATTGGGTATCTCTATATTTTCCATCATATGTCCAATTAGGGCATCTGATAATATTATAACTGGTACTCGATATTTCTCTGATAAGTTAAAAGCTTCTATTGTAAGTAAGAATGTATCTTTAACAGAAGATGGTGCTAAAGCAATTATTTCATATTCTCCATGACTTCCATGTCTAGCTTGATATACGTCACCTTGCATAGGTAATGCTGGAGTTCCAGTGCTTGGTCCACATCTTTGAACATCAACTATTACACATGGTGTTTCAGTCATTATAGCATGTCCTATATTTTCTTGCATTAAAGTAAAACCTGGACCAGATGTTGCTGTCATAGCTTTTAATCCAGACCATGAAGCACCTATAACTGAAGCAATAGAGCTTATTTCATCTTCCATTTGTATATAAATTCCTCCAACTTTTGGAAGATAAATAGACATATATTCAGCTATTTCATTTGCAGGAGTTATTGGATAAAATGCAAAGAATCTACATCCAGAAATAATTGCTCCTAATGCACAAGCCTCATTGCCCATCATTAAATAATTTCCTGGTTTAATAATTTCATTTATCTCATTCATTTTACTCCCTCAATAATATATATTGCAAAATCTGGACAATAATATTCACATATCTTGCAACCACTACATTTATCTTTATTTATTGGAAAAGGTAAATTAAAACCCTGCGAAGAAATTTTATCACTTTTAATTAAAACTTTTAATGGACATAAAGCTATACATATTCCACAACCTTTGCATTTTTCTTCATCTATTACAATTTCTATCGACTTGCTTTCTTTTATAAAAATCTCACCTTTTATATTTTATGATTTTCTTATAAAATTCCTACTTATTGGAGCTGATAATTCTGCTAAATCTAATATATTATTAATAATTCCTTCAAATTTAGAAATTATTTTTAAAATGCTTTCTTTTAAAATACTACTTTCTTCTATAAAAACAATTTTTTTACTAAATTCATAAATTCTTTTTGATAATAACTCTTGTTCATATAATATTTTAATAACTTCTTCATGATTTTCAGTAATAAAAGCTTCTAAAGATTTATTAAATAATTCTGTAATTTTTAAGCTTATATCCTTTAATTCTTTAAATTTTTCTCCATTTATTTCTTTTTCTAAAAGTTTTATTATTTCTTTTGCAATTTCAACTGCTTTATCTCCTGTATCCTCAAAAATTTTTGCAACTAATCTTAAATCCATGATTTTTAATGGTGTTAGATTTAATTTTTTTAATGCTTCAGGATCGCTAATAGTTGATCTAATAACTCTAACTAGTATAAAATATTGTCTATTAACTTCTTCATCTCTTTCAATAATTGAATGAATTAAATTTTTATTAGCGCTTGTAAGAGCTAATACACAATCTAATATCATGCTATTTACAAGAGCAACTTCTCTTCTTAATACCTTTTCTGGAGCAACAGCTTCT
>Ga0080004_1136853_pt1 | contig 13292 bp, 9 predicted proteins | sample WasSprMetagenome_FD_69207 | JGI IMG/M metagenome (GOLD analysis project Ga0080004, IMG submission 69207) | Sulfidic aquatic microbial communities from Washburn Spring, Yellowstone National Park, USA - WS (SPADES assembly) (version 2) | ecosystem: Environmental > Aquatic > Thermal springs > Hot... | reverse complement strand
TTTTGAAGGCGGAGCTGTGATGTTTGTAGTTGGTGTGACGTTTGTTTTAGCAGTTGGCATGCTTTGAGGCCTGCTAAATTTCTCCAGGTAAGAATACAGTGGCCCATGAAGGATGAAATCTCCAGCCAGATATGCGCCTCCTCCAATCAAAACAATTTTAATGAAGTTTCTTCTTGTCACCTTCATTTTCTCACTGAATTAAAAAAGAATATTTAAATTTTTCTGTGAAAAGGAAAGGAATTGATGGGCTATTGCTGAAATGAATTACAGATCAACTTATATCAGGCTGTCCTTTATTTAGGCAAGTGTAACTTATAAATCAAGAACTCTAGTATATGATATATTGACGCATAGAAAGAATATGAAGATGAAATTGGATGCAGCTTTAATAATCTCGATCTCACTTTCTCAGGTATTTTGCAAGGATTTGAAGGTAAGCAAAGCCCTCCTCCTGTGATGGCTCTATTTCCAGCCCAGAGCCCCACTCGTTAAATGCGCTTATCTTCAATATCTTTTTTGAGTACATATGTTGAAACGCTATCTGAAGAAGGCTTTCAAATAGTTCGGGGCTCCTTTTTAGGGGGATAAATGTAGGTTTCGCCCAGTAAGGAGCAATCTCTTCTCCCGGCATGATATTTGGGATTAGATCAACTTCAGGATTACGTTCCCTAGCAAAATTATACCATCTCCCATATAAATTACGCACAAACCCCGGGAAATCCTTTCTTGCATCTTCAAAGCCGTAAAGCCACATGTTTCCAGCTGCGGAAATACCATCCATGCTTTTCACAATCTCTATATTTCTTGATTTTAAAGCGTCATAAGGAGCATTTGGGAAGTACCAGCCCAAAATGTTGCTAATTAGGTATATTTCATACCCCTTTCTCCTCATCTCCTCTCGAAGCGAATTTATCACGCCTTCTATATCCCCGATCCATATCCTATCCGCATCAAACTGGACGACAGGTCTTCCATCTATCTTCAGGTATTGCGGATGAGAAAAGTAATTTTCAGCAATAAACTTAAAATCTTCGATTAGCCTTGCTTTATTTTTAGAATCATCGATGGGTATAAATTCATTTCCACGTGGATCGTAGTCATAAATTATATTCTTTACAGGTAATCTTCCATAATCTTCATACAATATGCAAAATTTTATATCCTTTGACAAAGGGTTTTCGAGAAATCTCAAGATGTTCTCTGCTTCATAATAGCAGTTAACCTTTTCGTCCTGCCGGTTGTCCACCAACTTATAGAAAAGGCATCTATTCCGTGGCCCGTGGCCCAATCTATATGCTTCGAGATAACTATGGGATCTCCGGAATCGTATTCTCCAAGCATTGGCGTATGAATATGTAATTTTTCTCCAGTTTTAAAATCACGCCAAGCAGCATAACTGGGCGGCCCTCCATACCACATATAGTAATCGGCAATGACAATTATATCATCCGTCTTAGCTATATTTTCAAACTGTCTTATGTAAGGAGTCTTAACTTCTACTATTCTTTCATTTCCAGCTGAATCTCTGACCAAGACAACTATCCTATACTCTCTTCCACCGACAATATCCTTTATAGGAACAGAGAATTTCTCCTCCAGGCTATCAAATTTCCCATCAATTGGAGTCAGTATGAAATCTCTCTCCTTATCAGGAGGAAAAACTTTTGGATAATCCTCTGCTTTCATTCCATACTTTTCAATCATGTATGTATACTCAACAGGAATGAATCGGAGTTCAGCATAGGCTATTGGACTTTTATCATCCCTAGCAACGAATGTCACATTTATATCATAAATTTTATCCAGATTCTCCCTTGCAGGAACCCAACTTAGATTTATTATTGAAGGCGGACTTTTATCCGATAAACTTCTCTTAATGAAATAGTAAGCCCCAATCAAAATAATAGTAAGAAGAGTTAATACTATGAGATACCTTCCCTTCATACAAGCTCAGATGAATTGCTTAAATAAAGATTTTACGTGCCGAGCAATAAGCTCTACTTAATAAATTTTTAAAAGCAATTTATAGAATTCCAAGTTATAAAAACTTAACTTTTTGTGTTGAGGTAGTTTTCCAGCACCTTGTATATAGCCTGCAGGAACCTGTAACCTTCAATGACAGTTGGCTCGATCTGAGTGTTTTCGTGATGGTCGTTAGCTGTATCAAATCTTATTAATACCAGATCACCGCTAGTAGTTGATAACGCATCCTTCAGCCTTTTAACAAATCTTTCCAAGTCCCTTTCCACTGTAATGTGTTCCTTTTCATAGCTTTCCCTTCTAACATCCCTGAACCCGGGAATTACAGACGGCATGAAGTCCCTTCCCAATTTCCTCAAAACATAACTATAATTTTTATAAACTGTCAAAACATTCTCATCATAGTTGCTCATAAACAGCTTATCAATTTCAGGATTACCGCCGTACTGGGCAGCCCAATCCGAATTGCAATCGAACAATTTCAACCTCCTCTGGGTATTTAAATCATTAGGATTAAACCATTTACTTACTTCGGAGCTTATTAAGTAGATATCCTCCCCTGTGGCATTTTTAACATGATTCCTCATCTCATTCAGTATCCCCTCGATATTTTCGGTCCTCAGCGTGAAAACTGGTGTATCATATATGTAGATAGCGGGTTTTCCCCTCACCCTTAGGTAGGAGGGATGAGAGAAGTAGTTTTTAGCTAGATAAACAAAATCCTCCATAAAGATTCTTTTATTTGTATCGTTATTTAAATCTACTAGCCCATCTCTACCTTTTATTAATCTTCCATGCGTCTCATATAATATGGCAAATTTAATATTTGTAATCAATGAATTTTTAAGAAATATATCCTTCAGCCTTCTGTCGTTGTAGTATGTGTTTTCATAATCCCTTCCACTCCATGAGACGAACAGCGCATTGACACCGTGGCCTGTGAACATGTCGATCTGTTTGCTTATTACAATCGGATCCGTTGAGTTGTACCATCCCAACAATGGCTGCAGTACAAGCGGGGAATTATGGCCCCAGTACTCCGGCCCCCACCACAGGTAATAGGAAGCGCCGACAATTATGCCTTTATCGTACAGCTGTTTTCCCAAATTCTCATACTGTCTTATATAAGGTGTTTTCATCTCTACTCTTTTTTCATTCCCAGCTGAATCTCTAACTAGGACAACTATTCTATACTCTCTTCCACCGACAATATCCTTTATTGGGACTAAAAATCTCTCCTCCAGACTATCGAATTTTCCATCAACTGGAGTTAGTGTAATATCTCTTTCCTTATCAGGAGGAAAGACCTTTGGGTAATCCTCTGGCCTCATCCCATACTTTTCAATCATATAGCAGTACTCTACAGGTATGAATCGGAGTTCAGCGTAGGCTATCGGACTTCTATCATCCCTTGCAACAAAAGTCACGTTAATATCGTAAATTTTATCAAGGTTTTCCCTCGTAGGAGTCCAATTTAAGTTATCTATTGAAGGTAAGGTTGGATTGACAAATCTATCATCGAACAAATTCTTTTCAAGTTCATCAATCCTGTTATCCGAGAGGATATTATCCAGAAGCTCATTCACCTCTTTTGAGTTCCTTTTGTCCTGTGGCAAACTTGCATATAGATCTACCAATTCTTTTGAGCTCTCATCGAAGTCAACATTCTTAAATCTCAAAGCCTCATTCTCGGGCAGCTTCTTCAAAGCATAAGCAAGGAGATAGTTTGGCTTGTTCGGATCCGTTCCATATTCCCTCTCCTTGATATCTGGAATTCCATCTCCATCAGAATCTCTGTTCATGTAGTAGACAGCTAACGAGGATATAATCAAGACAAGAATTAAAGCGATTAAAATGAGGGATTTTCTCAAGCTAACCACCCTCTTGCTGACTATCAGCTTGGGAGGCTTTATATAAATTCTCGTGTGCATCTAAGAAATCCTTTAATTTTTCTAAGAAAATAAATCCATCTGTAACACTCGGTTCTAAATATGTATTTTCATGCCATTCATTAAATGATGTTATTAATAAAATTCGTGGCTTTGATAGGTACTTTCTAGCTATTGTTAACTGGTCTAAAAATCTTTTAGTTGATTTTTCAGCAATTGTTATTTTCCTATTAGGATCAAAAGCTCCTGGAAACACGCTGGGGATAAAATCAACGCCGATCTGCCTACTTACATTATACCATTCTTTAAATTTAGAATCTATAGCTTGTTCCAAATCTGAACTATGTTTAGTCGGATCAAGCATAGCATATGAGGTTATCGCATCGAATATTTTAATTTTTTCAGCTTCAACAGGTCCGGCTTTAATCGTACTTGTGTTACAATCGAAATATAGTATTCGTGAGTCTGGAGTTTGCCAAAAGACTTCGTCTCCAATAATATAGAGTTTATAACCTTTTCTTTCTGCTCTTGACCTTAATTCACGAATAGTATCATTAAAATCGCCTTGGTAAATACGTGTCACATATAAAAATACTACTTTCTTACCATCGATGGTCAAAAAGTTAGGCTCGTTAAAATAATTATCCATTAAGTAATCGAAATCTGACAAAAATCTCTGCCTGTTAGAATTACCAAAAAAAATATTCTCAAAAGGGCTAGCTCCACACACTTTTAACCTTCCCGTACTTTCATAATTTATTGCGAACTTTATATCTTTTGCGAGAGGGTTTTTCAAAAATTCTCTAAAATTTGCGTCCGGCTGTCCACTATAACCTTCATAATATGGGCCCCACCAAGATGGTAAAATAAAATCTATACCATGTCCGGTCATCCAATCTATATGCTTGCTTATGACAACCTGATCACCAGAAAAATATTCCCCTAAAAGTGGAGTTCCAACATAACCTTCACGCCAATGGTTTCTACCGGGTCCGTACCAAGGATAGTAGAAAACTCCAACTAATATATCATCTGTTTTAGCAATATTCTCAAACTGCCTTATGTATGGCGTTTTCACCTCTACTATTCTTTCATTTCCAGCTGAATCTCTGACTAGGACAACTATTCTGTATTCCCTACCGCCTACAATATCCTTTATTGGAACCGAGAACCTCTCTTCCAAGCTATCGAACTTTCCATCAATCGGAGTCAGAACAAATTCTCTCTCCTTATCGGGAGGAAACACCTTCGGGTAATCCTCTGGCCTCATCCCATATTTCTCAATCATATATGTATATTCAACTGGTATGAATCTAAGTTCGGCATAGGAAATTGGTGTCTTATCATCTCTAGCAACGAAAGTCACATTAATATCATAAATTTTATCAAGATTCTCCCTTACAGGAACCCAACTCAGATTATCTATCGAAGGCGGATTTTTATCTAATAAACTTCTCTCAGCAAAGTAGTAAGCTCCCACCAAGATGATGAGGATAGCAGATATTATCAGATACCTCCTCACATGAAACCTAGTGAATTGTTCAAATAAAGGTTTTTGTCCGTATATTCGTGGCGCAATAATCCAATTTGTGGGCAATGCTAAACTCGCTATTTTCTAGAGAAATCTTTATAAAATTTCAAGATCGATTTCTAATGTAGGATATAAACGGAGGGATTGTATTTGTGGCTCCTAACAGCCTATGTTATAGAGAAACTAGCCCCATTAAAGGGGAAAAAAGTGAATGAAAATGAGTGGGAGCTATCTATAGAAGATTTAATCGACTTTATCTTCTCCAAACTTTGGAAAGAGGTTGGTGTGGTGCTGAATGACTCAGTAGAGGAGCTTGAAGGAGAGCTGAGATTCCTGGCAAAGCTGAACTTCATAGGCATGGATGGAGGGGTTATAATCACAAAAGACAAGCTATCCAAGATAGCTGAGCATATCGAATATGATCCCATGCGAGAACAGATACCCCTCTGGAATGAGTACATAGAGAGGATCAACACAGCCCTGCCCAGAGGATCCTGATTGCTATATTCAAGGTTGCATCAATACTTTTTTGATCTTCTATCAGATCTAGAGCGGAAGTACTGGCGCCCGATTGATATAGAGCCTCCTGATGCCAGTTTATACATCCCAATCTGGGGAGAAGTTGAGATATCATCACCCTTATCTAACATCTACTTCCTCCCAATAGTGCAGAGGCTTTCCGAGATAAAGCAGCTGGCCCTCACGGATAGCAAGTATCCAGGAGGGAACCACACCAGGCTGGAGCACAGCCTCGGAGTTCTATCCATAGCTAGATTAATAATTGATAATATGCTATCTTTAAATAATGGAGAGAAATCCATCATCGAGCTAGGGATGCTCTTACATGACATAGGGCATGGCGGCTGGGGACACTCTTTAGACGGGCTTCATGGCTATATAATGGGTCTCCTGAAGGATGATCCCAATACAAAGTTGCCGTGGATCGATAAGCTGGATATAGCTGTGGCTTGGTATCTGCTCAGGAATAACGACCAGATAAGGAGTGGGCTGAGAAGAGTGGCAAGAAAACTTGAGATGAAGCCGGAGGATCTAGAAAAAGCAATATCCCTGATAATAGCGGAGGAGCCCTGTCTTATAGAGGAAATTGAAGGTCTAAAGCTCCGGCAGGCAGTGCTTTACGGTCAGACCATTCTGGGAGAGCCCAGAGGGGTAGGAGGGGTTAATGCGGACAGGATAGACTGGGTATTAAGGGATACGCTTCATTTATTCGGTTACATAGAGTCATTGCCATTAAAGGATCTAAAAGGAAAACTGGGAATTCTCCTGAACTACTCCTCCGATATAAAGCTGTTCTTGGAAGGTCTTAAGAGGGAACCGTATAAAGAAGGGCAATATGAGATAATAAAGATAGAAAATGGGGATCTATCGAGGAGAAGGGATGAACTGAGGAAGGAGATGTACGAAAGAGTTTATGAAAGCGAGACCAAGGCATTTGGAGATTCCATCCTGCTGAGATTGGCCTTCTGTGCGGCAAAGACCTTGGAAGTTGTTGGGAAGGAGGTATCAAGTCCATCCCTCTACAGCAGGGTTATATTAGGGTACATACTCCAGCCGGATCATCTACTCAGGGAGAGCACGAAAAAGATCCTTTCGGCAGCTTCAGAGGTCTTACATGCAGAAGATCCTCTAAGAGAGTATATTAGGAAGGGATATGATCTCGCAGGGCTTCTAGATATAATTCCATCTATTGTTCACGCAGTTGAAAAGAGGAGCTATGAAGATGATATCATCATAGTGAGCAGGATCCCCTACCCCAATATGTACCTGTTGGCCTTCATCCTGAATGGAAAAGTTCTCTTTGAGGGTATTGAGAAGCTACTTCCTGATCTTGAGGATAGACTGACAACAGTTCAGAAGCTCGCCACTCACGCTCACATAGATCCCGTCAATACCCTAGATGTTCCGAGTGTGGAGGCAGGTCTTGAGGGAAAGCTTAAGAAAAAGTATCCTGGGATGGTATCTTTCTATGTTCTTGTTGATCACTACTTCTTCAGGGAGTTATTCAGCGATCTAACCAAGCTGATAGATAACATATCCGGTGACCTGGACAAGGAGCTTCATGAAATTCTTGAGAGGTATAGTCGAAGATATTTTCTCCACATACTCATCCGTTGCGGGAGAAAAGAGGAAGTTTCCGGTGAAATGGTGAAAGAGCTTGCTAGAGAGGTCAGGGATTTCGTTAAGGGCAGGTTCTCCATACTAATTAAAAATCTTTATATTGATTATAAAAAACTTCAGAAATTTGCAGAAAGCTGAAACTGAAAATCGATTTGATGGCACGAAGATCTAGACAGAATATCTGAAAGCCATAATAACTTCTGAAAACAGAAAAAAGCCTGGAAATAAGGCTGATTCCAGAAGATGAGGGGAGTTGTTGAGGGCTGGGATTCAGCAGCTAAAGACCAAGGAATTATTTTAATGGAATTTTAAACTTTTCACTTTTTCTCACCGATAATCCCCACTAATATTTTATGAATTTCTTCTAGATATGAAAATCCATCCCTTTGAGAGGGCTCCACGAAGGTGTTCTCCGCAAAATCGTTCCATGTGTCCATTCTAACCAGATTTGTAAGTTTTAAAGAATATAATAATTGATTTTTAATTCTATTTATATCTCTTCCAATCCCTTGTGATTCCCAGACGTACTTAAATCCCGGAACTACAGAGGACACATAGGACTTCCCCATTTCTTTTGTCCGCCTGTCCCACTCGCTTGTCATTCTATAGTACCACTCGTCATAATTTGAAGAATACTTTTTAGCCACTTCTGCATTAATAAAACCCACCCATGTGCTTATCCAATCGTAGTTTGAAAAATCTTTTAGTTTAAAGTACCATTTAGAGTACTCTGGAAGTCCCGGTATCTTTAGTAGTGTATCTCCGTAAAATAGAACATTATCTTTGATTCTGTTTCTCAGCTCAAGAAAAGCATCCGTTTCCCTTATAAAAGCCGCTGCATCGTACAGAAAAATGACGGGTCTTCCATTGAACTTAAAGTAATTCGAATGATTAACTAAGTGTGAGGTTAAAATTATAGATAACTGATTTACAAAATTATATTTATTTTTAGGGTAAGTGAGATCTATAGCCCATTCTGGAACATTTGGATTAGTTCCTTTGTCAAAATAATTCCCCCAGGGCTCCCAGAAGAAAGCGCACTTCATTCCCTTATCCATAAGACCTTTCATTATATTACCTTCTTTACCATTGATTTTCCAATCTTCCCATGCTCCGGCATCTATGTAAAATACACTTATACCAGCATATCCTGCCCAATCTACATGCTTCCACTGAACTATTTCATCAGCAGCATCATATTTTCCTAACAACGGATAGTCATCCGGAATTTTTCCTGTTTGCCAAGGATAGTATCCACTCATGTAACTTGCACCTATAATTATCCCTTTATCGTACAGCTGTTTTCCCAAATTCTCAAACTGCCTTATGTAGGGAGTTTTCATTTCTACTGTTCTCTCGTTTCCGGCCGTATCTCTAACTGAAACAACTATTCTATACTCTCTACCGCCTACAATATCTTTTATTGGGACTGAAAATCTCTCTTCCAAGCTATCAAACTTCCCATCAACTGGAGTCAGGACGAAATCCCTCTCTTTATCAGGAGGGAAAACTTTCGGATAATCCTCAGGCCTCATCCCATATTTCTCAATCATGTATGTATATTCCACAGGGATAAAGTGTAGCTCGGCATAGGAAATGGGAGTCTTATCATCTCTAGCTATGAATGTCACATTTATGTCGTAAATTTTATCAAGGTTTTCCCTTACAGGAACCCAGCTCAAATTATCTATTGAGGGCAAAGTTGGATTGACAAATCTATCATCGAACAAATTCTTCTCGAGATCATCGATTCTATTGTCAGAGAGGATCCGGTTCAGGAGCTCATTTACCTCTTTTGAATTTCTTTTATCTTCTGGCAGACTTGCGTATAAATCTACTAAACCTTTTGAGCTCTCATCGAAGTTCTCAACATCCTTAAATCTCAAAGCCTCACTTTCAGGCAGCTTTTTTAAAGCATAAGCGAGAAGATAGTTCGGCTTGTTTGGATCCGTTCCGTACTCCCTCTCCTTAATATCCGGGATTCCATCGTTATCCGAATCCCTGTTCATGTAGTAGACAGCTAGCGATGAAATGATCAAGACAAGAACTAAAGCAATCAAAATGAGGGATTTTCTCAAGCTAACCACCCTCTTGCTGACTATCAGCTTGAAGGGGTTTTATATATAAGTTTTCGTTTACGTATTTATGTATAATTTTCTCGTATGCTAAAATTTAATTTTTAATAAAATTGTTCAATAATCTCTTTAATTCAAATAAATAGCTGAATCCTTCTCCCTCTGTAGGCTCTATGTACGACCATTCACCGAAATCATTCCAAGTATCTATTCTGACCTCCTTATAACCATTATCTAAAAAATTAAGGGTCAACTCGAGCCTCTCAGCAAATTTTTCAGGCGATCTCGGGAGAGGTATTTGCGGGCCGCCCCACGAGTAACTATTATCAAAACCTGGAGTAACGGTATGCACAAAGCACTTTCTGTTTTCCTTAGCAAAATCTTTCCATTTTTGTATGTGTTGCGGAAGATACAGTTCATAATTTCTTACAAACTCTGCATTGTCTAGAGAGGGACTATGAAAACCTATCCAACCGGTAAAACAATCCACTAACTGCCAACCCTCCCCTCTATAGGTCAGCAGGTAGTTAAAATAATCATCTGTGGGCAGTACTGAAATGCCGGGTATGGCACCTGCTATGATGAAGGGCTCAAAGCCAGTAATATTTTTTAAAACATTTCTTATCTCAGAATATGTTTTACGCTGATTGAAAAAGGCACTTTCATCCCATATGTAAATTGCCATTTCTCCATCTATTTTAAAGTAGTTGGAATTGTTGCATAAATTGGCTATAGATTTAATTATTTTCATCAAAATCTCAGAATTTTTCGGATTATTCAAATCTATTGCCCAATCGGGTAAACTCACTCCTCCTCTGGTCATCCTCGCATCAGGCCCCGGCATAACCCCCACTTTTATCCCGCCTTTTGAAAGTAATTTTTCTATTATACTAACCTCATAAGAGGATTCTAGATTTGAGCTAACCCAAAAGACGTTTATTCCATATCCTGTGGCCCAATCTATGTGCTTGAACTGGACTATATCATCTGATGCATCGTATCTACCCAATAGCGGCTCATCCTCCTTCATCGGGATGTTTTTCATGTCCCAAGGCATATATACAGTACTTACTATTATTTTTTTATCAAAAAGTAATTTTCCCAAATTCTCATACTGTCTTATATAGGGAGTTTTCACCTCTACTGTTCTCTCGTTTCCAGCTGAATCCCTGACCAAGACAACTATCCTATACTCCCTTCCACCGACAATATCCCTTATAGAAACTGAGAACTTCTCCTCTAAGCTATCAAATTTCCCATCAACTGGAGTTAAAACAAGAACTCTTTCCTTATCTGGTGGGAAAACTTTTGGATAATCTTCAGGTCTCATCCCATACTTTTCAATCATGTAGTAATACTCAACTGGAACAAAATGGAGCTCAGCATAAGCTATTGGAGTTTTATCATCTTTAGCAACAAAAGTTACATTTATATCATAAATTTTATCGAGGTTTTCTCTTGTAGGAGTCCAATTTAAGTTATCTATTGAAGGTAAAGTTGGATTGACAAACTTATCGTCAAACAAATTTTTTTCAAGCTCATTAATTTTATTATCTAACAAAATCTGATTTAATAAATCGCTTACTTCTTTTGAATTTCTTTTCTCTGGAGGCAAACTCGCATATAAATCTACTAAACCTTTCGAGCTTTCATTGAAATTCTCCACATTCTTAAACTTCAATGCTTCATTTTCCGGCAATTTTTTCAAAGCATAGCCTAAAAGATAGTTTGGTTTATTTGGATCAGTTCCGTATTCTTTTTCCTTGTAATCCGGAATTCCATCTCCATCGCTATCCTTTCTTTTGTTTAAAAAATCTGAAAGTAAATAACCTACTCCTATAGCAGTTACACTAGCAATAGCTGTTATTAGCAATTCTGAGGTTGAAATTTTACCCTTTCTATTCTCTTCTTTTAAAATTCTTGTTGTATAAGCAAGCTCCTCTTTTATTCTACTTCCCATATTATTAGTCAACCAAAAAACATTTAAGCTTTTAAATTTCCACCATTAAATTAAAATTGATGTTTATTTTAATCACAAAAATCCTTTATAATAAGTTGACATAAATTTTCAGCAACAATATTGTATGTAAACGGTGTTGGATGAGGATCTGCCGGATGAAGTATCATTTTTTCCAACGGATAACTCTCTAAGTAAGGGATTATCCATAAAAACTTCCATCCAAAATTAAATGAAATATTCTTCAAAAATTCGGTTTGAGAAGGATCTGCAAAAGAAAGTATGATTATACTAATGTTTTTTTCTTTTGATATTTCGTTTAATTCATCTAACGCTTTAGCAACCATATTAAACCCCGAATTATTATAATAAGCTAATTCTGCTAATTTTTTTTCAACCATTAGATGAATTTCAAGATCAAATTTCTTTTGAGAAAGTTTATCTGTATTACTAATCAACTTAGAGGCGTATTCTTCTCTAAATTTTGAAAGAAGTATAGGTCTCAATGTTTCATTCACTATATCGTTTCCTACATAGGCTAAAATTATTATATCGGGGTTATATTTAATGCCTTTTAGTTTAAAAAATTCAATCTCCATTGGAGTATTATATCCTGGAACGCCCATATTCAAAACTTCAAACTTCTTTTTCTGACATCTTTTGTTTAATAAATTTTCAAGTTGTTTGGGCCAAGTATCATTTAAATCTACTCCCCAGCCAAATGTAAAAGAATCGCCTAATGCTATGATTCGAATTGTATCATTAGATTTTTCTATGGTATATTCTCTATCTCGAAAATTGTCAGAATTTATAGAAATGCGAAATTCCTTAAGTTTTACAGCACAACCATCACTCACCACAGTATAATTGGGTTTGAGTATGTAAAAAAGTATAGAATCGTTTAACTGTATAAATAAGTTTGGACAATTTGATGGTATTTCGCTTTCATTTATATTATCGATATAACTATAATCTGTTGCGAATAACATACCCTTTGTTAATTTACCAGAAATATTAAAATCTCTAATTCCTATCAGCTGAGACAAAAGAAAAATTATGACAAAAATTTCTACCATGATAACAAATAGGACTAATTCTTCAAAATAATTTCTCATAAAAATGTTAATTACCTTTTTTATTTAAAACTTCATACAAATATTTTAAGTACTCAAAACCATAAGTGTCGGTTGGTTCTACTTGAGTTCGCTCAAACCATTCGTTAAAGGAAGTAACAAAAATGATTTTTATTTTTTCTTCTTTGTCTAAATATCTTTCTATAACATTTCTCACGAACTCCTGAAAAACTTTAGGATCGCCAACAACAATAGGTGGTCTATTATTATCTCTGTAATCATATGTTTTATCATTTCCGGGGGAGATCGTAGGAATATATTTTATACTTAAGCTTCTAGCAAAATTAAACCATTCATCCATAATGGATAGTATGTTATCAAGAATTTGAGACAAATAAACACTTTTTGGCCAACTACTCATCTCCCATGGATGAAATGGTGCTAATACGGGCTGATAATTGTATATTCCGTATATCGGTGCTTCTAAAAATGAGTAAAATTTCTTATCGATGGCTAGATTAGAAGCAATTTCACCAATTATATAAATATCTTTATTACTTCCAACTTTTTCAAAAGCGTCTTTTATATTACCTTCTTTTGATTGATACGCATGCGTACTCCAAGTAACTATAACCGGCTTTCCGTCAA
>Ga0080004_1093982_pt1 | contig 13292 bp, 20 predicted proteins | sample WasSprMetagenome_FD_69207 | JGI IMG/M metagenome (GOLD analysis project Ga0080004, IMG submission 69207) | Sulfidic aquatic microbial communities from Washburn Spring, Yellowstone National Park, USA - WS (SPADES assembly) (version 2) | ecosystem: Environmental > Aquatic > Thermal springs > Hot... | reverse complement strand
AGCGAAAATGAAATTGGCTGGCGAGGAAAAGGATTTCATAAAAATTGTCTGCAAAAGGCCAGCCGACACTCAAAATATTAGAGATCTCATTAAGGTTTTAGAGGAAAAAAGAGGAGGAAAGGGTTCAATAATCGATGAATACGAATACGCTATAAATTTTTACAGAAAATTTTTGATTGATAAAAGGATTAATGGATGCTGTTGGGTTGAAGTTGATGGGGAGGAAATTAAGACAAACTATAATGTAGATCTTGCAATGGATTGTCAGAAAATCGAAGTTTTAGAAGAAATTTCAATTCCAGAATTGAAAATTTTGGCTTTTGATATTGAAACGGTTGAAAAGAAAGGAGAAAAGGAAATTGTGATGGCATCATTCTTTGGAAAAGATTTTAAAAAGGTTTTAACCTCGCAAAAAGCAAGTTACAAAGAATGGGTTGAGGTTTTGGGAAATGAAAAGAAAATTTTAGAAAGGATTGTTGAGATTTTTCAAAAAGAAAACCCAGACATCGTTTTGACTTATTACGGAGATTCCTTTGATTTTCAAGTTTTGAATGAAAGATGTGAAAAAAACAAAATAAAGTTAATAATCTCCAGAGATAAAAAAGAAACAAAATTTGCAAGGAGAGCAAGAATTTCTGCTGCGAGGTTCAATGGAATAGTTCATGTCGATATTTTTAACTTTATCCAAAACATCCTCTCCCCCAACCTCCAAACTGAAGTTTTAACATTAGATTCAGTGGCAGCTGAAATTTTAGGCGACAAAAAGATAGAAATGGATTATCAAGAATTGTTAGAAAGCTGGAGAAAAGGAAAGAATCTGGAAAAATTGGCAGAATATTGTTTAAAAGATTCAGAGCTGACTTTTAGATTGGGCGAAGTTTTGTTACCACAAATTTTTGAGATTTCAAGGAGTGTCGGCCAAATTTTGTTCGATGTTTCGAGGATGACATATGGCCAATTGGTTGAGTGGTATTTGTCAAGAAAGGCTGGAGAAAAAGGAGAAATCATTCCAAATCAGCCAAAGTACGAAGAAATTCAAGAAAGGAGGAAAAAAACCTATGTTGGGGGGTTTGTGAAGGAACCCACTTTGGGAATTCATGAGAAAATTTCAGTTTTGGATTTTAGGTCTTTGTATCCTTCCTTAATCGTCTCCTTTAACATTTCTCCTGAAACCTTAAATTGTGAATGTTGCAAGGGCAATGGGCACAAAGTTCCAGAGTTGAATTATTGGTTTTGCAAAAGAAGAGAGGGGTTTGTTCCTTCTGTTTTAAAAGAAATAATTCAAAAAAGAGCAGAGCTTAAAAAGAAATTAAAAACAATTCCGAAAGACTCTTTTGAATACAAAGTTTTAGACAACAGACAATACGCTTTAAAAATCATCGCCAACGCAACTTATGGTTATTTTGGCTTTCCTGCATCAAAGTGGTACTCAAAAGAGTGCGCCGAATCTTGCACAGCCTTTGGAAGGTATTGGATAAGAGAAACAATAAAAGAGGCGGAAAAAGAAGGATTTTCTGTGATTTACGCAGATACCGATTCCTTATTTTTGAAAAAGTCGGAAAACATTGAAAAGGAGGTTGAAGAATTTTTGAAAAAAATAAATCAAAAATTCCCGGGAATTTTAGAGCTGGAACTTCAAGGTTTTTATGAAAGAGGAATTTTCATTCCGAGGGGAACTTACGGAACTGCGAAAAAGAGGTATGCATTGGTTGATGAAAAAGGAAATTTGTTAATTCGAGGTTTAGAAACTGTCAGAAGAGATTGGTGCAATTTAGCAAAGGAGGTTCAGAGAAAAGTTTTGGAATTTGTGTTGAAAGAGAAAAATGTTGAGGGAGCGAAAGAATATGTGAGGAAGGTTATAAACGATTTGAGAAAAAGAAAAGTTTCGTTAAAGGATTTGATAATTTATGAGGAATTAACAAAGCCGATTGAGCAATACAAATTGATCTCACCCCATGTGATGGCAGCAAAAAAATTGAAACAAAGGGGAATTGAAGTTGGCGAAGGTCAAGTAATAATGTTTGTAATCCAAGAGGGGCCAGGTTCAATTTCTGAAAGAGCAGAACCATTTGAGTTTGCAAAATTGGAAAAAATAGATTTGGATTATTACATTGGCCACCAAATTTTGCCTGCTGCAATGAGAGTTTTGCAAGTCTTGGGAGTAAGCGAAAATGAATTGATTAGATGATAGAAAACGAAAAACAAAAACTCAGAGAGAAAATTTGGAAATTACTAGAAGAAAAGAAAATTGCAAGGTTTCCCCTACCCTGTTTTGGAAGAATTCCAAACTTTGAAGGAGCAGAAAAGGCGGCAAAACTCTTAACTACTTTGCCAGAGTGGAAAAAGGCAAAAATTGTTGTTTCAAATCCAGATGCTGCCCAACAACCTGTAAGAGAATTGGCATTAAAAGAAGGAAAAATTTTAATAATGGCAACTCCGAGATTAAAGAAAGGATATTTGAAAATTGAACCAAAAGAGGTAAAAGGAAAAGAAAAAGAGGCATCGACGATTAAGGGTGCTTTCAAATATGGAAAAACAATAAAAGATTTGCCAAAAGCAGATTTAATCATTACGGGTTGCGTTGCAGTAGACAAAGAAGGTTGGCGCTTGGGGAAAGGTGGAGGTTACGGAGATAGAGAAATAAAAACTTTTTTAGAAAAATTTGGCAAAATTCCAGTAATAACTATTGTTCATGAATTACAAATTATTGATAAAGTTCCTCACAAGGAAAATGATACAAAAGTCGATTATATCATAACCCCGACTAAAATTATTAATTGTTAAAGTGAAACAAAACCTTCTTCTCATTAAAGAAAAATGTGCGCTAATTATTGTTGACGTTCAAGAAAAATTGGCACAAGTAGTTAAAAAAACTGAAATAGTAATTAAGAATATTATTAAATTGATAAAATTAGCAAAAATTCTAAACATTCCGATTGTTATTACGGAACAAAAAAATCTTGGCGAAACTGCGAAAGAAATCAAAAACGAGATTGGGAAAATAAATCCAATTTTGAAAATCAAGTTTAATTGTTTTGATAATGAAAATTTTAGAAAACAAATTTCAAAAATAAAAAAGAAAGAACTAATCTTAGTTGGATTCGAGGCTCACATTTGCATTTTACAAACCGCACTTGGCGCTCCTCAAAAATATAAAATTTTTGTTGTCGAGGATGCAGTTTCTTCGAGGAATTTAAGCGACTCGAAAGCAGCGATAGAAAGAATGAGAATGAAGGGAATTGAAATTTTAACAACAGAAATGGTAATTTTTGAATTACTTAAAAAGGCTGGAACTGAAGAATTCAAAAAGGTCCTTCCCTTAGTTAAAGAAGAAAATCATAACACAGTGCCATGAAAGTACTATTTTCTGGAAGTTTCAAATTTTTTGATGAAATGAAAAAATTGAAGGAAGAATTAGAATCGAAGGGTTTTGAATGCATTTTGCCAAAATTTTCTCTTGGAAATTTTTCGGCACAAGAAATTGAAAAGTTGAAAGAAAGAAGAAAAAGAAATGGTTTAAAGAAAGGAGAGTTCGATAAAATTGTTAATGTCAAAAAATGGTACTACGATCAATTAAGAAAATGCGATGCAATTGTCGTTTTCGATTTGGGAGGTTATATTGGTCTATTAGTTGCTGCTGAAATTGGCGCAGCTCATATTTTGGAAAAGCCAGTTTTCTTTTTAGAGAAACCGAGCGATGAAGGAATTTGGCCTTAATTAAATTTTCGAAAAATTTTAAGATCGTACCCAAAGAGAATTTGATAGAAGAATTAAAGAAATTGAAATGACTAAGAGAATTTTAACCCTTTGCATCATTCATAAAGATTCAAAAATCCTTTTGGGAATGAAAAAGAGAGGGTTTGGAGCTGGTTTTTGGAATGGATTTGGAGGAAAAGTAAAAGAGGGAGAATCAATCGAGGAAGCGGCAAAGAGGGAAACAAAAGAAGAGATTGGAGTAATTCTTCTTGATTTAAAAAAGATGGGAATTTTAAAATTCCAATTTAAAGGAGAGCCTGAAATTTTAGAAGTTCATGTATTTAGTTGTTCGGATTTTGAGGGGGAAATTAAAGAAACTGAAGAAATGAAGCCAAAATGGTTTAAAATTGAAGAAATTCCCTTCGATCAAATGTGGCCAGATGACAAGTATTGGTTACCTCTTTTATTAAGAGGAAAAAATTTTGAAGGAGAATTTCATTTTGACGGCAGAAAATTAATCGATTATCAAATCCGAGAAGCATAATATTTCAGTATTTCGAAATTTCGAAATTGTGAAATTATGAAAAAGTGAAATTTTAGTAAAATTATTGAAAGTCGTTTTGGCACAATTAAACTTGCTATGAAAAACAAAAAAGAACCAAGAATTGTTGTCGCAGCAATTATAGGGGATGGGAATAAATTGCTTTTGGCAAAGGAAGTTCTTGAAAGCGGAAGAGAGCGTTGGATTTTTCCCGGAGGTGGAGTTAATTTTGGAGAAAGTCTGGAAGAGGCATTAAAGAGGGAAATGAAAGAGGAATTGGGAATGGAAATAAAAGTTGAGAAATTGTTGGGTTTTAAAGAGGCAATTTTCCCAAAAGTTAATTATCACACTATAATCTTTTTCTTTTTGGCAAAGCCATTAGGAAAGTTATCGATAAAAGAGAAAAAAATCTTAGATGCTCGTTACTTTGATTTTAAAGAAATTGAAAACTTAGATTTAGTCGATAGCGCCCACTGGGCATTTGAAAGGTTAAAAGTTGAATTTGGAGAGGTTTAAAAAATTAGATTTAAATTTATGGAAATAAAAATTGAAGAAGCGAAAAAAGAAGAAATGGGTTCGGTTCTCTCTCTAATGATGCAACTTTCCGATTATCATAAAAAGATTGATCCAAAATATTACAAATCGGGGAAGGAAAGAGAGAAATCAGATATGAAGCGTTTAATTAAATATTTTTGCAAAAAGAGAAAAAATCAAAAAATTTAGTTGCCAAAGTTAAAAATAAAGTTGTAGAATTTCTCATTGGAGGAATTGAAAAATTCCCTCCTTATTGCAAAGAAAATAAAATCGGAGTAATTTACCGAGCTTATGTGAAAGAAAATTTTCGAAGAAGAGGAATAGGAAAATTATTAGTTGAAGAATTGCTAAAGTGGTTGAGGAAAAGAAAAATTAAGTTTGTGGAGGTCGAGGTTGAGTCAAGAAACAAAATTGGAATTGAGGCTTATAAAAAATATGGATTTTTTGAATTCCATAAAAGAATAAGATTGGATTTATAGATAAAGTAATTAAAAACATGATCAAAGTAGGAATAATTGGACCAACAAACATCCCTAAATTAAGCAAATTAATGAAAAAACCCATAAGTTTTTTCTTGGAAAAAGCAAAGATCATTGGAAAGATTTTAGCTGAGAAAGATTGCGAGTTATGGATAAATAGCGATAAAGGCATGCTTGCTGCTATAGGAAGGGCATATAAAAAATTTGGTGGTAAAAAATGCGTTGTTTTATATCCAAAAAAAGGCGAACCTTGGCCAAAGGATCATACATTTCCATATATAAAATTCGCTGACGAAATTAAAAAAGAGCCAAACTGGTTTTGGTCCAATTATAATATCATTGCTATACCCGATATTTGCATTTGTGTAGGACTTGGCGCCGGAGTATTAAGTGAATTGGCTTATATTAAATGGAATTGGCAATTTAAATGCGGCCGCCTCAAGAAATTGATTGTAATCAAAGAATTATTGAGAGAAGGTAAATTGCCCTCCGAAATAGAATTCGATATTAAAGAAATTCTCGAATACATTGAAAAAGTTGAAGATTTAAAAGATCATTTAAAAATCTAACTTTTAAAGGTCGAAAATTTTTAAATCTTGAAATATGGCAATAATTCACAAAAAAATTTGGCCAAAGTATTTTAAGCTGATAAAAGCCGGAAAGAAAAATTGCGAGTTGAGATTGGCTGATTTCAAAATAAAAGCTGGGGATTGGTTGGTCTTGGAAGAATGGGATCCGATAAAAAAGAAATACACAGGAAAAAGTTTAAGAAAGAAAGTAAAAAGGGTTATAAAAATTAATCCTCTAGATTTCTATAAAATAGCCCTGCTTAAAAAGTACGGTTGCTATTTGATTGAATTGTAACTTTTTATGAAAGTTGCCATTTTTTCTGATAGTCATGATAATTTGGAAAATCTAAAAAGGGCGATTGATTGGATTAAAAAAGAGAAAATTGAAATTTTGATTCATTGCGGAGATGTTGCCTCTTTTGATACTTTAAAATTTATTATGGATAATTTTCCTGGTGAAGTTTTTCTTTCTTTAGGAAATATGGATAAGGATTATTCTTTAGAAAAGTTTCCAAAAACTAATAAAATAAAGATTGAAAGGGAATTTGGCGAAATTGAAATCAAAAATAAAAAAATTGCCTTTTGTCATTCTCCTGCATTGGCTAAAAAATTGGCAAAAGGACAAAAATACGATTTTATCTTTTTTGGTCATACTCATAAAGCTTGGGAAGAAAAGATTGGAAAAACAAGAATTATAAACCCTGGCGAATTGGCAGGATTGTATTATAAACCGACGTTTGCCGTTTGTGATTTTGAAACTGGAAAAGTTGAATTAAAAGTTTTAGAAATTTTAAAATGAAATTCGGTTTCATTTTGATCGATAAACCAAAAGGAATGAGTTCGCATGATGTTGTCGAGCAATTGAGGAAAGTGACAAAGATTAAAAAAATTGGCCATGCCGGAACTTTAGACCCAATCGCCACTGGCCTTTTGATTTTGGGAATCGGAAGGGATGCAACGAAAAAATTGGATAAGTTTAAAAACCTCGATAAAGAATACATTGCCAAAATTAAGTTGGGAAGCTCGTCTGAAACTTTCGATACAGAGGGTAAAATAGAAGAAAGGAAAGTTGAAAAAATTCCAAACAAAAAAGAAATTAAAGAGGCTTTAAAAGAATTTATTGGCAAAATAAAGCAAGTACCACCTCCTTTTTCAGCTAAAAAAATAAAAGGAAAGAAAGCCTACGAATTAGCGAGAAAAGGATTGAATGTGAATTTAAAACCGGTGGAGGTAGAAATTAAAGAAATCGAAATTTTGGAATATAAATGGCCTTATCTTAAAATAAAGGTTAGATGTTCAGCAGGTACTTATATTAGGTCTTTAGCCAACGATATCGGAGAAAAATTGAATTGCGGAGGATTGATCGAAGAATTGAGGAGAACAAAAATTGGGAATTTTTCGGTTGAGAGAGCAAAAAATATTTCTGAAATCAACTCAAAGAACTGGCAAAATTTTTTATTTTATGATTGAAAAAAGTTTAATCTTTTACGACATTTTCCTTTGCCTTCCTCTTTTTTTATGGGTTTTGTTCGTTACTCAATTTTTGGCAAAGTTGGTTTTTAAATTCGCACTCAAAAAGGGGTATCAAAAGGATTCAGCAACTTATTTTGGCAGGAAATTCATCCATATTTTTGCTTCTGGATTGATTGCCATCTTGATTCCTTTTTTCTTTAGAGAGCCATTTTTACCATTTCTTTCAGCAATAATTTTGGCAATCTATACCTTTTTACCTCACAAAAGAGGGAAAATTTTTGACTGGTTTCAAGTGAAAGAAAACATTCACGAGGTCAATTTTTGTCTGATGTGGGGACTTTCGATATTAATCGGCTGGTTCTTCGATAAAACATTTTGGTTGGGTGTCATTCCAGCCCTTTTTATGTCTTTTGGCGATGGAATTTCTGGTATCGTTAGGAATTTAAAATATAAAAGAAGAATTAAAGCCTGGGAGGGATCTTTGGCGATGCTCTTTACTTGTGTTTTAATCGGTATTAAAATGGGCTGGGCAGGAATGATTAGCGCAATTTTTGCCACGATTTTTGAAAAATTAGAATTTCTCGATGATAATATCTCAATTCCAGCCATTTCTTTTTTGGTTTTGCTTTTTTTCTTTAAATTTTTTCCAAATTTAATGAAATTTTAATATGCACCCCTTGGTTTCTTTAGCAAAATTGGCAATTGAAAATTATGTAAAAGAAGGGAAAATAATTTCTCCGCCCGAGGATTTACCAAAAGAATTTTTGGAAAAAAGGGCTGGAACTTTTGTTACTATTGAGAAAAACGGGAATTTAAGAGGTTGCATTGGCACTTACTTGCCAATTCAAGAGTGCATTGCCAAAGAGGTGATTCAAAATGCCATCGCTGCAGCAACCGAAGATTGGAGGTTTGGACCGGTTCAAAAAGAAGAGCTTCCCTATCTTTCTTACACTGTTTATATTTTGAGTGAGCCAGAATTAATAAAAGATATCTCAGAACTCGATCCTAAAAAATATGGAATAATTGTAAAAAATGTCCCAATTTCACCAACTGGCGATGTTATCTTTAATGGCCATTTTGTTCCAAAAACAGGGGTTTTGCTTCCAGATTTAGAGGGCGTTGATACAATTGAAAAACAAATTTCAATTGCTTGCCAAAAAGCGGGAATAGATTTTGCTAAAGAAAAAATTCTGATTTACAAATTTACCGTTGAAAAATTTAAATAAAAAAAGCGGCTTTCGCCGCAACGAGATTTTTTACTATTCTTTCTATTTCTGCTCGGCATTTCTCGCACTCTTTTAGAAAATCTTCTCTAGGTAAGGGTCCTAAACAATCGCAGCTAATTAATCCTTCTTCGCTAAGCGTCCAACAGCAAGGGGGATTGGAAGATAGTATCGCTAAAGCATTTTTGATATTTTCTAACTCAGCCAGAACGTTCTCTAATCTTTTTCTCAGGCTCGTCATTCTTTTTCACCCCTGTTCCAAAGCATTCAAGACAAAAAATTTGAATTTTTCCTTCTGTCGATTCTGCTTCTCCGACTATTCCAGTTCCTCTGCACCTTTCGCATTTTTTCATTTCAACCACTTTTATTCAACTGTTCTTTTCGATTTTCTTAAGGGAACAAACGCAAAGGAGTACTGGTTTTTGGCATTCGGGACAGAAATGAACGTAATTGGAACGCCAGAGGCCCAAGGGATAATTCTTGAATGGATTTTCCTCTTTTTCTTTAAAGTATTTTTCTAAATCTTCCTTTTTCTTTTCTTCCATATTCTCACCCTAAAGAGCGATGCTGAATTTTAGCAAATTTTCCAAAAAATTTCAAGTTAATTTTCGTAATATTCTCTGCCCAAATGGGTGATCAATTCTTCTCCCATCATCCACCTCAATGTATTTTTCAATTTCATCAATTGAATAAAAAGGTCGTTTTCAGGATAAAGGCCTTTTGCAACTTGAGGAGATTTAAAATAAAAGCTAAGCCATTCTTGAATTCCATAAAGCCCTGCCCTTTTTGCCAAATCTAAAAATAAAGCCAAATCTAAAACTAAAGGAGCGGCCAAGATTGCATCCCGACACAAAAAATTGATCTTGATTTGCATTGGGTATCCAAGCCAGCCAAAGATATCGATATTGTCCCAGGCCTCTTTGTTATCTTCCCTTGGCGGATAATAATTTATTCTGACTATATGCTCTATGTTTCCGTACAATTCTGGATACAAATGGGGTTGCAAAATCGTCTCTAAAACCCCCAATTTCGATTTTTCTTTTGTTCTAAAAGACATTGGGTCAGCCAAAACCTCGCCATCCCTATCTCCTAAAATGTTCGTTGAAAACCAACCTCTGATTCCAAGCATTCTTGCTTTCAAACCCGGGGCGATTATCGTTTTTAACAAAGTTTGCCCCGTTTTAAAATCTTTTCCAGCGATCGGAGTTTTTGTGATTTTTGAAAGTTCAACCATCGCCGGAATATCAACGCATAAATTCGGAGAGCCATTGGCAAAGGGTATTCCCTCTTTTAAGGCGGCATAGGCATAAATCATAGAAGGAGAAATGTACTTTGAATCTTCTTTTAATCCTTTCTCAAAATCCTTCAAGGTCTTGTGGACTTTATGCTCTCTCATATAAATTTCAGTGCTGGCACACCAAATCATCACTAATCTCTGGCAATTATTCTTTTTCTTGAATTCTCTGATGTCTTCGATCAATTTTTCTGCCATTTCCATTCTGTTTCCCCACTTTATATAATTTCCGTTCAAATTTCTAACATAATTTCTATTAAAAACTCCTCTCATCGCCTCTATTTTTTCCAACTCTGGCCTCAGTTTTTCAATCAAATTTTCGTCCAAAACCCTTACTCTTTTTGCTGCCTGATAGCAATTTTCTTTGAAAATATCCCAGCCGCCAAAAACAAGATCATTTATATTCGCCAAAGGAACAAAATCTTTAATCAAAGGGCTTCTTTTTTCTGTCCTTTTTCCCAAGCGAATCGTTTGCATTTGGGTAATCGAGCCGAAAGGCTTTCCCACCCCTTTTTTAATCGCTAAAACTCCGGCGATGAAAGTAGTAGCTACCGCTCCCAATCCTGGAAGCAAAACTCCCAATTTTCCTTCTGGCTTTTCGATTTCCAAATTTTTTGTTTTAATTTTTTCTGGCATGTTGTAAAATTATAATAGGGATACCATACCATTATTTTACCGCCGTAAAATATCCTGTCAAGACCTATGCTACCTTTTGAAAGATTGAGAAAATCGAATACGATCGAAAATCTCTGGATTTATATCCTTTCTCTTTTGAAAAAAAGGTCAATTTATGGTTGGGAAATTCCAAAGGTAATTGAAAAAAATTTTGGTTTTAAACCAGGTAAAATTACCCCTTATCGTGTTTTGTATCGGCTCGAAAAAACTGGCTTTGTAAAGAGCGAAATAAAAGATAGAAAGAGAATTTATCAAATCACTCAAAAAGGTAAAGAAGAATTAAAAAAGGTAAAGAATTTTTATAAAGAGATTTTAGAATGGCTAGAATAAATGAAAAAATTGCCAAAATTTTAAATCAAATCGCCGAACTCTTAGAAATAGAAGGAGTAGCATTTAAACCAAAGGCCTACAAAAAGGCAGCTCAGGCTATTGAAAAATTGGATAAAGATATTAGCGAAATATATAAAAAAGAAGGTTTGAAGGGTTTACAAAAAATCGAAGGAGTTGGAAAAAGCATTGCTAAAAAAATTGAAGAATATTTGAAAAAGAAAAAAATAAAATATCTCGAAGAATTAAAGGAAAAAAACAAAATCAGAATAATCGTCACCCATTATTTCAAAACGAAAGGAGTTTCTTTAGCCCAATTGAAAAGGGATGCAAAAAAAAGAAAAATAATTTATTCCAGGTACACAAAACCGGCAAAGCAACTTTTAGAATTGGCTGGATCAGTGGAAAAGGCAATCGAAGCAATAGATAAGGTGGCTGAATGGGCAAAATCGAGAAATTTAGATTACGCTATCGAGACAGTTTTTAAAAAATGGCTAGAGTTAGATAGATTAAAACCAAGAGAAATTGTTAAAAAACCATATTATAAAGGAAATCCAATGGTCTGGTCAGAAACAAAAAAGAAATGGTATGTCATTTCTCCTGAAGGCGAATGGTTAGAATTTGCCGGAAAGGAATCGGAAATTGAGTGGAGAATCGTAAAATAACTATGTTATCGTATTTCGATTTAAGAAAAGGAGTAAAATTTATTTTAAATGGCGAGCCGTACGAAGTTTTGGAATTTCAACAAATTGGCAAGGCTCAAAACGTTTTCGTTGCTAGGACAAAGATTAGAAATTTAATCACCGGAAAGGTAATAGAAAAAAATTTTCATCAGGATGAAACTTTTGAAGAAGCAGAAATCGAAAAAGTGAAAATAAAATTTATTTATTCGAGGAAAGGAAGATATTATTTTTGCGAAGCAGAAAATCCGAGAAATAGGTTTGATTTAGAAGAAGAAAGGATAGGTCCAGGAGCGAAATTTTTAAAAGAAAATTTGATTTTGGACGGATTAAAATTTGAAGGGAAAATCATTAATGTTTCTTTGCCAATAAAAGTTCAGTTAAAAGTAACAGAAGCACCGCCAGGAGTGAAAGGAGAAAGAGCTCAGCCAGGGACAAAACAAGCGATATTAGAAACCGGAGCAAAAATTAACGTTCCTTTGTTCATCGAGGCCGGAGACATTATCGAAGTTAACACTGAAACTGGAGAATACGTCAGAAGGGTTGAATAAAAAAAGCCCAACCTAAATTTGCTGGGCTTTTTTGATTCTACCAAAATCGCTTAGTTTAGATTGTAATTTATTTTTAATTTCACTAAGCCTTTGATAAAGTAAATCACCAATTGAATCTCTTTTACAACCTCTCTGAATGTAAAGATAGTAAATGCGAGTAGCTTCCTTACGAATTTCTTCTTCCCAGGCCATACCAATTATTGTCTCATAGATCATCCTCGGTACCACTTCTTCCAAGAAATTCCCGGGATTGTATTTTTCCTTTAGGTACTCATCTATTTTACCTTTCATTTCTTCAGTATATTCAGGAATTTCAGGCTTTATCTTTTCTTCAACTTTTACTTCTTCTGGCTTCTCTATTCCTCTTTTTGGCCTTTTCCTTATGCGTTCTTTTTCGATTTCTCTTGATTCTATTGGAATTTCTGTTTGAAAGATTGGTTTTTCTGCCTCTTTTAATTCTATTGGTTTTGGTGCTTCCTCAGTTTTAGGTCTTTCCATACCTGGCTGCTCAATCAAAGGGATTTTTGCGATTCCGTAATAATCATTAAAAATTTTTTGAGCGCCCAGATAATCTCTCCTTTCTAGGCATTCAAGTATTCGAGGAAAAAGGGCCTTTATGTCAAAAGCCAAATTTTCTAATATCTCTCTTTCACTTTCATCTTCTATTTCACCACCAATAATAAACCATGAATCCCCCACATAAAGACATGATAAGCTCGATTTTTGGAGTTTATTATAAGAAGGGAAAAGAGGAGAATTGGCAATCAGTCTGATAGTAGGTAGTTTTGCTGCCGGATCTCTTACCCCATTTCTAAAGGCTCTAAGAGGTATAACTTCGGTCTTTTCTTCCTTTATGTTCTGAAAGAGATAAAGCTTTTCTAAAAGATACTTCATTGCCCGAAGGCTGATTTGGAATTTTTGGTCATAAAGCGGAGCGAGAGCTTTTTTCCATCCATCTTTCGTTTTGTACCTTAACGATTTCTTTTTCTTTTTTATCTCAAAGGCCAATTTTCTCACCTCTTAGGTGCTATAAAATTTTAAAACAAAAAAGAAAAAAGTCAAGAATCAATTTTGAAAACATTTCCAATAATTTTTAAACTCTTCTTTTACTTCATTAATTATTTTTTGAGTTTCTTCAACCGGATCTTGAATTTTTTTTATTGAAATTGGCTCTTCAATTTTAACTTCAATTCCGATTAAATTTGAAATCAATGCTGTCCAGGCAAAAGGCAAAATTTTCAAATTGTAGC
>Ga0080004_1096423_pt1 | contig 13303 bp, 11 predicted proteins | sample WasSprMetagenome_FD_69207 | JGI IMG/M metagenome (GOLD analysis project Ga0080004, IMG submission 69207) | Sulfidic aquatic microbial communities from Washburn Spring, Yellowstone National Park, USA - WS (SPADES assembly) (version 2) | ecosystem: Environmental > Aquatic > Thermal springs > Hot... | reverse complement strand
ACAAAGGTCAGGATCTGGCTACCCAAGATACAGGTCTCACTAAAGAAGTGGACAGTGACCGACAATGGGAGCAACGTCGTCTTGCAGGTAAGCGTAAGCGGTCCACACAGGTACCTCGTTTCGGGGCGGATAGTCTCGAACGAGAGCTTTGAGGTCTCCTATTACCTTCCGGCCGGAAACAAGACACTAGTGCTGGACACAGGCTTCGAGAAGAGGGAAATCGGGATGCCTCCCGTGATGCTTAAAGTCTATGCTCCAGAAATTGTCCTGCGCCCCTACCTAGTCAACTATTCACTGAGCATAAATACAAACGCCACTGTAAAGGCAAGGGTAAAGATACTGCTAAACGGCACCACGATAGGTGAAGCCTTCTTCGACACCGAGAAAAACATCTCTACCGTAAAGCTGGGTACTGTGCCAAAGGCTCCGGGAGCATACGTACTCCGTGGGGAAGCATGGTTCGCCGGCAACGAGACAATTTTCCTCTATGTAAGCATAAATGGGATCAAAGTCTCTGCGGACAGGTTTAGGCTCCTCGGAACCAATACCACGATTACAGCCTACCTCTTTATCTATCCTAGGATACCCGCAAGCATAAACCTGACACTTGCGGGATGCGGCCTCTACACCTTCAAAAAGGTGCCTGCAAACAGCACAATCAGCTTGGGCTTTACAGAGCCCTGCACGCTAACAGTCAAGGCACAAGTCCTCAACTACACAGACCAGGCAACAGTCCACTGGGACCTCCTCAACCTCTACTTAGCAGGGCCACTAGGCTACATGGGGGCCGAGCCAGTAATAGGCAACGGGACAGTCAGGGCGGAGGCCAGGTTCTCCAACGGTACACTTGTACCGGGAAAAGTCACCATAAACGGCGAAAGCGAGGTCTATGTCCCCGACACTGGTGAGAAGATTTTCCAGCTAAGGGTTGAGTACATGGGCGTAAGCAACGAGACAACGGTCAAGGCTTTCCTCGTGCCCGCCAACCTCTATCTCGAAGCCCTAAACATATCGAGGAAGCTACCATCCTCAGAGAACCTCGCCAAGGAAATAAGCATCGCGACAGTCACGGGCAGGTGGGACAAGGTTGCACACGCAGTAAGCCTCTACAGGGAGCTGGAAAAGGGTAGCAACCTCGACCCCTTAAACGTCCTAGCGGCGAAGCTCTACGAGAAGTGGTCAGCCCAGGGAGACGAATCTTTGATCGGCTACGTAGAGTTCTTGAACAGGAACAAGATACCAATATATGCCGGAATCCTCTCGGCCGTCTCCGGGATTGCCTATCTCGTGGCACGCAGGCGAAAAACAAAGACCTAGACTTAAATACCTAGATCCGCAACATTAAACCTAATGATGAATGCACGTCAAACAGAAAAATGAAGAAATTGGTCTTTGCTGATAAGGCAAACAACTTCTTGACAACAAACGGCCCGCCAATCAACACGTAGAGACTGAGAATGAGTTTGTACTGTGTTTTATTTTTGAGCTCTAGATGCTTGCCATTGTATGGAAAAGTATAAGTCTTTAGGGGTTTCTTTAGGCTGGTGTCCTGAGGGGTGGTGTTGGTGTCTGGAGAGCCGAAGATCTTGCGGGACGTTTTGCTTGCTTCTGGGAGGCGTGTCAAGCTCTATCGTAGAATAGTTGAGGCCGATGGGAAAACGTTTGAGAAAGACCTCGTTGCATTTGGGTCTAGTGTGGTGATTGTCCCGGTGCTCGGTGATGGGAGAATTGTGTTTGTCAGGCAGTGGCGCGCCTCTATTGCTGGCTGGGTTCTCGAGTTGCCTGCTGGGAGAGTGGAGCCCAAAGAAGACCTGTTGGAGGCTGCTAGCAGGGAGCTTGTTGAGGAGACTGGGTTTAGGGCTGGGACGCTTAGGGTCCTGGGGAGCTTCTATGTGGCGCCTGGCTATAGTGACGAGGTTATAAGTGTGGTTAGGGCTGACGGTCTGGTGGAGGGTCAGTCGCGTCCCGAAGAGGGGGAAGTGCTTAGGACTGTGTTTATGAGGCCTGAGGAGTATCTTGGATTGCTGGGTAAGGAGACTCTCGACCTCAAGAGCATCGCGGGTGTTCTCCTGTACATGTCGACGGGGTGAAGGGGTTGGGGCTGAAGACTTCTGGTCTCCTCTTTTATGCGGAGAGGATATACAGCACTGTTGTCGGCATCCTCTTCATATTGCTGGTCACGAGGAATCTTTCCCCGGAAGAGTTCGGCGCTTGGAGTGTCCTGTCTTCTATCCTTACATATGCTTGTCTAGCTACTTTTACGAATTACTGGGTTACGAGGCTCAGGGCGAGGGGGGTAGTGGAGGCTACTACGAGTGGCCTAGTGCTTTCCCTCATTTTTACGCTTGTGGGTGCGGGCGCTCTCCTAGTGCTGATGGATAGGATAGCTATTGAGTTCAGCGTCCCCGCTTCTGCACTCTTCATTATTCTTTTCTATGTGCCAGTCATTTATCTGAACTCGACTATCTATGCGAGCCTCTATGCTGTCAGCCCCACAAGGGCCGCCATATCAGAGTTCCTATTCGAGACGGGAAAAATCGTCGTTGCAGGTGCCTTCTGGCTGGCTGGGAGGATAACTCTGAACACGGCCCTGCTGGCAGTTCTTGGCGGCCACATCTCCCAGTTTCTGTATCTCTTCGCATCTATGAGGAGAGACTTCTCTGTGAAGCCGAGGAAAGAAGTTGTAAGGAAGATTTTGTCCCTCTCGATATTCAACGTTTTGACCCAGCCCGCATCTCTTATTGCGAGCCTCGACGTGCCGCTCATCTCATATGTCATAGGAAACCTTGCAGTGGCATACTATACAGTCGTAAACACTTTCTCAAACCTCGTAGCCTATTCTTATGTCCTCGCGAGGGGGCTTCTTCCCACGATGTTGCAAACAGACGAGGAACGTGTCCATTTGAGGAGTATAGAGGAGTCGCTGAGGCTTGTACTTCTATTAGGTGTCCCTTCACTTGTTGGCGTATTGTTCCTCGCCCCGAACCTCCTGTACCTCTTTAGGCCTGAATATGCAGTTGCCGGCGACGTTCTCAGGCTTGCATCGTTCTCGGCCCTGATTGGAAGCATTAGTGGTGCCCTAGGCGACGCGTTGCAGGGGGTAGAGAGGGCTGACATAGAGGGTAAGCCGCTGAGAGAAATTGCTCGATCGCGGATATTCAAGGTGTTCATGCTTGGCTACCTAAGGCTGGCGGTCGGGTTCCCAGTTCTGATCTGGGTAGTTACAGCGATAAGGGACCCGCTGGGGGCAGCCTTATTTGCAAGGGGCGCCTGGCTAATGGGAGACATCGCGGTACTTATTGTGCTGGCCATATGGATCCGCAAACTTGTAGACTATAGAAAGATGGGGGCAATCGTTCTCAAGTATCTCGTGGGATCGCTTCCAGCGGCGATCGTTGCATGGCTGATAAATCCGCTCAAGATAAGAGAGGCGCTACTTGCCGTGACCCTTGCGGGGGCCATATACTTTGCTATCCTATACTTGTTGGACTCCTGGTTTAGGAGGCACGTGGGCATGCTATTTTCACGTCTGAAGAAAGGTTGACGTGGTCTCTATATTCTCGTGAAATCGCTGGATATATTATCGACCCCCCTTCTTTTTTACATATGGCTAGCTCTAGGGAAACTGTCCTCATCGTTGCCGTGCTTGCTCTAGCTATAGCTAACCTTGTCCTAGTCTACACGTTGCTGGGATACGTTAAACCCGAGAAAAAGATTGCCCCTACACCTTCTCCCGCTACAAGCATAGAGGATACCACACAGACCACTAGCCCCGAGAGAAATGCTACCTCCAAAGTCAACAATACATCTGCCGGTAGCCAGTTAAATGTTACAAGAAACGAGGGAACTAATAAGACCACCAGCATTCCTCCAGTAAATCGGACGAAGCAGTACACGTACAGCCCGTACAACTACTTCCTCAAGCTAGAAGTTGTAAGCGGGCCCGACTCCAATGTAACGGCTAAGCCATCACTGCCAGCCAACCTTGTCGTTTCAACCAGCTATATAGACAGAAACAACTATTCCAGTATCTGTGAGGTGACGATGAAGACAAGCATGTTGATGGGCACCGCATACATAAACGTGACAATGCCGCTCCCAGGCGACAAGTGCTACATCGTGAAACCCGTACCAATAAACATGACCGAGACCGCTGCCTACTACAGGCTTGAACTCTTTCCAAGCCTTAATGGGACGTGTGGCTACTGTGCAAAATATACACTGAAGATATATTATTTGCCTCCGGGACACTACCTAGTCACAATAGGGCCACTCTTAAGAGGATGACACTATTACCTCGAGTCTAAAAGGAGAAGCACGAAAATTATTATGTGAAGCAGGATTCCAACTGGTATTCACGGCTTTTTGTTCTTGCTGAGTATTTCTTTCACATAGCTCAGCAACCACTTTGCATGGTCGAGGTCGCCTCTTATGTCTTCTGTGCTATACTTCGCCTCGTGGAAGCCCCAGACGTGTATATCGTATGCTATTGCCCACACGTATTCAAGCCTAGGCTCGTCTAAAAGTCTTGAAAGCCTGCGGGCGGCTTTGCCTAGGAGCTGTGTCCACCATCTTCCCTCTTTTGTGGCAGTTTGGTACTCTGGCGTATCCAACAGTTGGGCTAGCGTCTTGATGGATTCCTCTACGGCCTTATACAGCTTTTCGGAGGCTTGTATTGGGTCGTTTTTGGAGATATATTCTTCGGCTTCCCGGAGATAATTTTCAGCCATTTCGAGTCTGGCTTCTAGTGCAACTTCAGGGTCTATTTTCAGCGAGGAAAGTATGAGGTCTGTTACGTTGAGCCCTCTTTTCTCTACTTCGCGGAGTATTTTTTCGGGTATGTAGACTGCTTTTTGCATTTTGCCGTAAAAAATAATAGCGAATTAAGATTTAAGTCTTTCCTATTTTATCAGGGCAGTCTTCTGTTAGAATACTTCTGGGAGTTGTGGCCCAAGGATCTTTAGTATGGCTAGGTATCCTGGGACAAAGACCTCCTTTTTCTTTTTCTCTATTGCCTTTATTATTGCTTCTGCAACTTTCTCAGGCGGCTCTCCCCTGGTCGCCTCTAAGAGACCGGCCCTTGGGTGGAAGTTCGTGTTTATTAGTCCGGGGTAGACTTGTACGAGGTTTATCCCTTTCTGTCGGAGCTCGTTTCTTAGGGCTTTTGAGGCGTAGTGTAGGGCTATCTTTGTGGCTCCGTAAAGGGGAAGCTGTCTCATCAATACGAATATGCCTGCCGTGACGACATTTACCACTGTTGAGCTTTGCGGCATGTAGGGGAGAAGGCTGTTGATTAGGAGGAGCGGGGCTACAAAGTTGACATTGACCATGTTTGTTATTTCTTGCTGTGCCATTTCTGTTATTTTCTTCTTCTGGCCGTAGCCTGCATTGTTGACTAGCAGGTCTAGGGGAGAAAAGCTACTTGCAACTTTGTTTTTTATCTTCTCGATGTTCTCCGGGTTCGAAAGGTCAGCGACCATATAATTAAAGCCCGTATATTTTGACGCTAGTTCCTTGAGTTGCTCCTCGTTTCTGCCTATGCCTAGAACCGTGTAGCCTTTGTCGAGTAGCCTTACCGCGAGTGCTCGACCTATGCCTGAAGATGCTCCCGTCACGAGCGCGTTCGGCATGTTTTGCACCATCCACTCAAACATTTAAGGAGTTATATGGCTAACTTTTTGCCGTTTCCTTATTTCAATTGCTGTTCAGCCTTTTCCTGTGAAGTTTCCGCCCTTTCGTTTTTATTTTGTCTCTTGGATCTGATATACAAAAGGGAAACAAAGAGAAGAAGTAATACTAGTAGGATGTTTATTGCAATGGAGTATTTCAGAGCTGTTTCTGTCCGTGAAAGCTCAGCGGCCAGTTCCTTGTGCTGGGCTTGGAGTTTGAGCAGTGTCTCCATTGTGTCCATGTAGTCGTTTATCACGTGTGAGAGCCTTGTCTGTAGGTATGTACAGTTCTGGAGGCTCGACTCGTAGAGTGACTTGTATATTTCTGCGTCCAGAATGTATTTTGTCGTGTTCTCTATGCAGGACTGTAGGAATGTTTTGTAGGCTTGGAGCTCGGTCTCGTTTACGCGTTTTTTGCTTTCTAGCTGTTGTTGGATTGAAAGCAGTGGCAAATATTTCCTGAAGACTTTTTCAGCAAGTTTACCTAAGACGTTGTAGCCCGTCTCGTCCTCTTTCCAGGAGCCCTCGTCCCAGTAGAAGAAGCCGTTTATCCTCCGTGCCTCCTTCAAGAAGAATATCTCCCACAATCTTGCCTGGGCCTCTTGGTCTGGTTTCCCTCTTCTCTGCCAGTCCCACGGCTGGAGACCCGGGTTTTCCACGCTCCTGTACCCTATCTCGAGGAATACGACTGGTTTCCCGTAGAGGAACACCAGTGGCTCTATTCTTGTCTCGTGCACGATGTCCCAGCTCGTAATATTCAGGATTGGGTAATACGCATCTACACCTATGAAGTCAAGCATGTCGGTAAATATCGTGGCCTCGTGTCCCCAGTTGGCAGAATAGCTTATTGGTCCACTATACTTTGTTTTGACCTTTAAGATGAGGGTGCGCCAGCTGGGGTCGGCCTGTAGCATGGAGAGCTCTGTCCCAATGATATAGGCATCTACGCTTTTTTCTCGAGCTATTTCCGCATACTTGAGGAGTATAGCCTCGTAACTCTTGAACCAGGAGCCCCTATTTGGCGGGTTTACCTCTCCGCTCCAGCTATTTTTGACGTTTAACCCTATTCTTAGGAAGACCTTGAATCCCCTCTGTCTTGCAGCGTCTATGGCGTAGCCAAGCTGGTCGTCTGGGACTGTTACACTGGAGGTGTGGATACTGTTAGACACTGGAGAGTCCATTTCATAGTAGACTGTGTACTGGACACTGTTGAATCCTATGTCCTTGAGTTGGTCTAGGAGGTTTTCGAGCCATCCCTTTGGGAAGTCTCCCCATAGGGGCACGTTTACGCCGAGAAAGTACATGGATGCGTTAGACGGCTCAGAGAACGGGTAAAATACGTTGCTGTCCTCTCCGTAGTCTTCCTGTATCGCTACCGCGCCGCATCCCCCATATATGTAGGTTAAGGCGTCGTAGCCAATCATCTTGTTGAGGGGGCTCGTAGAGGCCTTTGTGGATACTATGCACCACGTAGACGCATTAACAGCTTTGGCGGCGCTTGCCATCTTGTAGTAGTGGTCGATGTATTCCCACTTCTTCTCCCCATAACCGTAGACCGCGCTTTCGATCACTATCTCCACGCCTGAGAGATTAAGTGAGACGCCTCCTACGGGGCCGAAGACGTCATCTGGGTTCCAGAAGTTTATCGCTACCCTCATGTTCTTGCTCTTGACGTAGTCTATGAGCTCTTTCTGGTGTAGCCTAGCCTGCTGCTTGTTCGAGGCGACTCTTCCCACTAGATAGTCGAAGCCGAACTCGTCGAGGAATATGCCAGCAACGCCCATGTCTGTCCACAGGTCTATTCTTTTCTTTGCTTCGTCTAGTGGCAAAGTAGACTGCACATATCCGTAGAAAGTCGCCCTTGATCTCTGGATAATCTTCAATGCGTTAAGGTGGTCTGGATGTTCAGGAGACTCTAGCCCTGCTCCTAGAACTACAATGTCGTATTTGTCGAATAGCCTTGTAGCGCCCTGTATAGTAGTGCTACCGTTGAAGAGGCTCGGGTAGCCGTAGTAGATTAGTAGCTTTTTTGGCTTGTTCTGTGGAGAGACAGAGGGATAGCCATATGCTATAGCCATCGCTATAATTATTACAGCGATCAATGCAAGCGATACAATCCTATACATTTAACCCACCGGGTCTTATGTTTAGAGACATATAATTATCTTGTTGGTGCCAATTTTCCCGACAATGCCCTACAAAGGGACATTCTCTACATTTTTGGCGGGAACAGTAGGTCGTGCTGTGATAATAAAAGACTGTTTGAACCCAGCCCGCAATTGTTCCATACTGGTTGCCAAGTTTAGCCCTTAAACAAGTGTTGTTCGCGGGACATTCCCCGCAGGAATGCTTTGTGCACAGTTCTTTTCTTGGTGGGCTTCCCGCTATTCCAAGGCGTCTAGCCATTCTTAGGGCGTGTCTATCTATTGGAGTAGCTGAGGAGTCTATACCTGTAAACAGGAGGTACGCATCTGCAGTTTTGGGTCCCACATAGTCTAGCCTCAGAAGAGCCCTTCGTGCCTCCCAAGGGTCTTCCAAAGGATAAACGTTTTCGACATACTGCCTGAAGACACGGTTCAACTGTCTCAGCTGGAAACTTGTCCCGAACTTTGTAAAATCTAAGCGGAGCAGTTCGTCTAAGTCGTCCTTTTCGAAAATCCTTTCTGTCCATTTCAGGACATTTGTTTCCCAAGAGGTTGTGCGGCTCAAAAATACCGCGATGAATATTAGGTGTCTGTCCATGGGACTAATAGCAAGCCCTAGCTCCCTATGGGCATAAAACAGTGACCCGGCTTTCTCTACTATTTTTTCTTTTGCGAGCCAAAGTCCGCTCCAGTGCCTCAGGTCAAGTGTATCGCAGTCCTCGCAGTATACGTTTGCTCCGTTTTGCCATAGCTTTGCTCCTTTGCCTTTCCCGGCAATCTTTACGTATTTTAATCCACGGCGCCGAAAAAGTGGCCTTATAAATGAGGGTTTAAGCGTTTCTTCCAGGCTGAAGCCTTCCCACGACTGAATGTAAATCATTTCTTGCATGAAGGAGGGGGCGGGGTTTATATTTTCACTTCCTGGGTGACAAACTATTTTTAGGTAAAGGCGCATGGAAAAACTGTAGATGTCTACACATAGCGACGCTCGGCAAGGCTATGACCCCCTAAAGTTGGGGGAAGCTGTTCAGGCGCATGTAGTGAGGGGAGACGAGAGGAAATATTATCGGTTTAGGGGTGGCAGGTGGTATGGAGGCATCGCTACAGCGGACTGTGTCGGCTGTAACTTGAGGTGCGTGTTTTGCTGGGGCTGGAAGGCGAGGGACAACTTCAAGACATATGGAGAGTACTACGGGCCAGAGGATGTCTACAGGAGGCTTGTAGGTATAGCATCAAGGAAAAATTATAGGTATGTTAGGGTCTCTGGGAACGAGCCGACCCTTGCGTGGAGCCACCTGCTAAAAATTCTCGAGTATTTTGACCAAGATGGCCGCTTCCGCTTTATCCTGGAAACGAACGGCATCGTTATCGGGGCAGACAAGTCCAAGGCGAGAGACCTTTCAAGGTTCAGAGTAGTGCACGTCAGGGTTTCACTTAAGGGTACAAACGAGGAGGAGTTCCAGATGCTTACGGGGGCAAGGGGCGAGTTCTTCAGCTACCAGCTGAAGGCTCTCGAGAACCTCCTCAACTATGGTGTAAGGGTTCACCCAGCTGTAATGCTTTCTTTTTCCATTGATAAAAGCGTCGAGGAACTAAAAAATAGGCTTGCTAATATCGATAAGAGGCTAGTAGAAGAATTCGAGGAAGAATATGTCTTTCTATACCCTCACGTCGTTGCACAGCTTGAGAAATCAGGCTTAAAACCTAGAATAGCATATGAGCCAAGCAATATCCCAGAGGAGCTAGTCTGAACGGTGTTATCAATATAGTCTATATTGTCAAAGTCAAGTTTAAATAACTCTTTATAAATATAATGTCGAAGAAAAATGTACAGGCGGGATAGATTAAACGCGCAGAGAAGATATGCTGGAGAGATGCTTCGCAATGTGCTTCGGCCTAATATACTTGTCTGGACTGGTATACTTGTATCAGTTGCCACGATGCTCTTTTCTAGCTGGCTTTCTGTCTTGCCGTTAGTCCTGCTAGCACTTGCTCTGAGCATTATGGCATCTGAGGGAAGGGGGATAAACTACAGGTTACTCGCTTTTCTGCTGGGCCTCTTTTCTTTCCTTGTGGCTGTCTTCGTATTTGCTACCATTCCTCCACTTTATCTTTCTTGGATAGCCTTTTTTGGCTTTCTCTTGGTTCTATCTGCTAGGAACACGAAGACACTCGTGGTATTCATAGTCCTCTTGTTTGTAATCCTGCCTCTTCTTGTAGCCTTCAGGGAGTACCTGACGGTTTCTACCTACAACATTGTAAGGGTCGGCTCCCCAGAGGAGCTGAAAACCCTCTTTAATAACCCAAGCTCTGTCGTCCTCGTTGGACACGCGATGGCCGACGCAATCGCGCATACACAGCTTTCCCCCAACGAGAGGATAACAGACTGGGAAGAAGTGTTCATAAACGGGACTCCATACTGGATATTTTCAGTTACACCATTAAACACAATTGCGCAGAACTATGTTAGCAAGCTTATACTTGTAGATGTCCAGACAGGAGAGACTAAAGCAATACCCGTCCACATGTCGGTTGGCTCGGGACTCTGGCTTACAAACAGCATTGAGCTGAGAAGCTTCCTCTTGAGTAGCCAGCCAATAGGAAACACTTATCCATTCATCCATGGAGGCAAGCCCTACTTCGCCGCATGCGTGAATAGGCTTGCAAATCTTGGACTCTCAGAGTACCCAGGCGAGGTATACGTGTACGACCAGGACGGAAACCTGAGAAGGATTCCCCAGTTCAGCGGAGACATGTCTATGCCTGAGAACTATGACTGGGAGTACCTGGACTGGTACGTTGGGAAGTGGCTCTACTATCTTTCTAGCCTGTCACCCGTCTCCCATTCTTTCTTCTCGAGGGGGTTCCTATGGATCCCAGCGAGCCAATACAGCCAGGACCTGCTCAACATGACTCTACTGTTGCCTGGAAGAAGCGGCGACACTGTCCGCGTGTATTTCGGCGTTAGCCCCAGCAACCCGAACAGCATAGTCTCGATAATCATAGCAAACAATACGGGTGTCTATTATTATGATGTCAAGACATTGGGAATCTACAGCCCATACTACGTCCAGTCCCTAGTGCAGGCCAAACTGCCAGCGATCAGTGGGGGACATCTATACTCAAAATACGCACAGCTAATCTACACTAATGGTTACCTATGGGTTGTACCCATATACGCCAAGACAAACATTGTCTCCCTCTGGGGTATAGCCCTAGTAAACGCGACAAGCCCATCCGAGATGAGTATTTACCAGTATTCGCCCAGCTACGGCTCTTACAAAGACTTCCTGGCAATAGCGCTCAGCTTAGGCACAGCTCAAATAAGCCATCCGACATGCGAGGTTGTAGCGGGCAGCGTTACGCGCGTACTACAGTTTGTCTACAAGGGCAACACCTACTTGGTCTTCGAGGTTAACGACAGGCTAATATACGCGACCCCAGACATCGGCATCCAGGAATTCTCGAGGCTCCTAACAGTCAAGGCAGGCGACAAGGTGAAGCTTTGCGTCAGCGACGACAGGATTGTCCAGGTTTTTAAGCCTTAGTTAAGCGAGCAACATTTTCTCATTAGACCCTAACAGCGTTAATGCATCTTTTTTCCTATAACATTTCAGGTTAAGGTATTACGTGTAGCCCACTCCTAGAGGCGAGTTTTCTCAGCTTCTTGTCATAAGTTGCAAGTGCGCCTTCACGGAGAGCAACAGAGAACACGATATAGTCGTTTAGCATCTCTAGCGAAGCTCCCTCTTCCAGCATTCTACCTACGCCTCTCCGCACAGTTTCATAGTCCTCACATATAAGCTCAAAATCTGACAACTCCTTCATCTTGAGCTCTAAAAAAGAAGGATTACCTGTAAGCCTGGCAAGTACCCAGAGGTACTCGTAGAGAACAATGCGAGGCACTACTATCTCGTTTTCTTGGAGTACCACGTAAGCCTCTTTATGATGCACGCTGTCCTCGAAAGTAGCATACACAAGAACATTTGTGTCAACTACTACTCGACCCCTCATCCAGAGCCTCCCTGACTATCTCATCGATGTCTTCTGGGCTTAGACTCCTGCCGAGCCGAAGCGTAGTCCACCTCCTCCGATAAGGTTTCACAAGAATTACTCTGCCCTCTTCGTCGAGCTCTACTTCGACGTAGTCTCCCTCCTTTATACCAAGCCTGCTTCTTATATCTGCTGGTATAGTAATCTGGAAGTTCCTAGTAACTTTGACCCGCATAGTAAAAATAAGTGACATCTAATATATAAATCTTTCTAGTATAAAGGAGGAAAATAAAACCTTTCAACAAAGCAATAGTTGCCGTGCTAAATGCGGAAAAACTAGCAAGCCGTTCTAATCTAAATTTTCACATCTTACAATATCTCTCGGGCTTTCCTGATGCATTCTTCCCTGAATGCATTGTAGGCCTCTGTGAAGCCTTTCATTGTCTTTGTTCTCGAGCCGAAGCTGGCCCACTCGCTTGGCTTTAGGCCTCCTGTGCCCATCTCTTCTACCCCATAGATTCCGACCTCTTTAAGAATCTTTGCAAGTTCTGGCGTGAGCTCGTAGGCCTTCTTGAAGTCCTCGATCGACAATAATGTTTCTAGAACTTCTGGGCTGTGTTTCCTGGATATTGACCAGTCGTAGTCCTCGAGTCTTAACCCTTTTTCGGCGTACTCTAGATGTACGTTGAGCTGGTGGTTGGGAAACTCAGTGTTTGTCATGTTTCTCCTGGCTAGTGTTAGGTATGTGTCGGAGGGCTTTCTCTTTGACGCTGGGAGGACGTCTATGCCGCATAGAACTTCTTCGGCTTGCACAGGGCTAATGCCGTAGTTCTTGACGAGATAGCTTATCCATTTTGGATAGTTTTCATCGCTGAAGAATATCCACCAGACTCTTTGGGCCACAAGGGTTCCTGCGAGGCTGATTGCCTCCTCGTATCTCTTCAGGTATGCTATGACCTCTTCTAGCGTTTTCCCGTGGGTGCCAGCCTTTAGTAGGAACTCGGCTAGAGCCTCGCTTGCAAGGGTCCTTATGTATGCCTGGCTAGCTGTCAGGTAGGCTTTTTCCTCCAGGCTAGACGCCTCCATGCTGTATCCCCAGCCCGTCGGTGCACGCCATGTTTTGCCGGGCTCCGCCCCGGGGACCCCGAGCCTCTTTGCCAGCTCTGCCAAGGCTTGCTCGGGCTGCTCGAGCCTTTTCAGCGCTTCTAGTATTAGTTCGGCCGCCTTGGCTTCTCTTAGGTGTGCCTCGAGCCTGCCGCCCATGTTTGTCTCGTATACTTTGGTTAGTCTAACTCCTCTCTTCACTGCTTCTGTCCTCCCCTCTATTTTGGCTAGGATGAGCTGGACCTCTTGGGAAACAGTAAACGTGACTGTGTTGTTTGTGCCTATACCGAGGCTTTCAAGCCTCCTAGTTATCTCTATGGATGCCTCGCTACTTCCAGCGACCTTAAACACGATGTTGGGTCTTCCTCTTTCCAGGTGGCTTGGCCATCCCCA
>Ga0080004_1239784_pt1 | contig 13306 bp, 20 predicted proteins | sample WasSprMetagenome_FD_69207 | JGI IMG/M metagenome (GOLD analysis project Ga0080004, IMG submission 69207) | Sulfidic aquatic microbial communities from Washburn Spring, Yellowstone National Park, USA - WS (SPADES assembly) (version 2) | ecosystem: Environmental > Aquatic > Thermal springs > Hot... | reverse complement strand
TTCAAATCAAAAGTTATAATTTTATCTCCTTCTAAAATCTTTTTAAAATTCTCATAATTTATATCAAGCTCATAAGAATTTTTCTCTTTTAAATAAATTTTATTGTTGTAAATAACTAAAAGTGGGTTTTTAATCTCTTCTTCTATTTTTTTCAAAAATTCTAATTTTTTCTCAAATAGGTTTATTTTTGCTATAGGTTTTGCTTCTTTCTCTTCTTTTAAAATTCTTTCTAATATAGATTTAAATCCAAGCTCTTTTAAAAAATTTATTAATTTTTCTTTATCTTTAAACTCGAATTTTTCGATCTTTTTATCAATTTCTACATTTCTATCAATTTTTGCTAATTCTTTATTTAAAATTAATCTTTCTTTATTCTCTAAAATTTGTGATCTTAATGGTTCGCTAATTAATTTTTTTTCAGCAGCTTCTATTATTTTTTCTATGCCACCAAATTTTTTAATTAAATTTTCTGCTGTTTTTTCTCCAACTCCTTTTAAACCAATTATATTATCTGATGCATCTCCCATTAAAGCTTTTAGGTCTGGTAAAAATTTTGGCTCAATAGAAAATCTTTCAATAACTTTTTTTTCATCATAAACCTCAACTTCTCTTATTCCCTTTTTCAAAAATATAACATTAGTATTTTTATCAACAAGCTGTAATGTATCTAAATCACCACTTAAAATCAAATTTTTCTTATCTTTATTTTTTTCTATCAATGCTCCTATTAAATCATCAGCCTCATATCCAGATTTTTCAATTATAGGAATGTTTAAATTTTCAAATAATTTTTTTGCGATAGGAATTTGTATTTTTAAATCATCTGCTATTTTCGGTCTTGTAGCTTTATATTCAATAGAAATCTTATGCCTAAAAGTTGGTTCTGGGGTATCAAAACAAGCAGCAATATAGTCTGGTTTTTCTTCATTTATTATTTTTAAAACAACATTTGTCAAACCATAAACGGCATTAATTGGCTTTCCATCAGGAGAAGTTAAATAAGGAAGAGCATGATATAATCTATGAATTAATGAATTCGTATCTATTATTATAAATTTTTCCATTTTATTAAAACCTCTCTTATTTTACCATCCTTTTTAATCTCAAAAATTATATAACTTCTTAAATATTTCTCTAATTTCTCTCCCCATTCTATTAAAAACAAATTATTTTTCTCTTTGACTTTTTTCTTAAAAGATAACTTGAATAAATCTTTTGCATTAATTCTATAAAGATCTATATGATTTAAAATATAATTTTCTTTATTTAGTTTAAAATTATAAACTTGCCAGATAACAAAGCTTGGGCTTTTTAAAACCTCTTTTATACCCAAATTTTTAGCAATCTCTTTAATAAAAGTTGTCTTACCATAACCTAAATCTCCTTTAAATAAAATAATCAGCCTTTTCTTTTTAATTAAAATTTTTTTTATATCCTCAGTAAAATTTTTCAAAAACTCCTCAGCCTCTTTTAAGCTTTTAATTTTTACTTTTGCACTTTTTCGCATTTTTCGCGTTATTTCGCGTTGCTATTCGCGTTTCATTTTTTATATTTATAAAACCCTATTCTCCTAAATAGGCTTCGATGACTTTTGGATTATTTTTTATTTCTTCTGGTTTGCCTTCTGCAATTATTTTACCCTCATTCATAACAATAACTTCATCTGCAATTCCCAAAACAAAATTAATATCATGCTCAATAAGCAAAACTGTTTCTCCTTGCTCTTTTAGTTTTAATAATATTTTTGCTATTTCTGATCGTATTTTTGGATTAACTCCTGCTACAGGTTCATCTAACATAAGTAAAGAATGTGGATTTAAAATTGTTCTTACAAGCTCTACTAATCTTTTTTGACCATAACTTAAATTTCTTGTCATTTCATTTTCATATTTTTCCATTTCTATAAGTTTTAACATTTCTCTAATTTTTTCCTCTTTTTCTTTTGTAATTTTGTTTAGATTAAGTAAATTTTTCAAAAATTTTGTATCTTCATTATCAAATGCTAAGAGTAAGTTTTCTTTCACTGTAAGATTTTTGAAAAGCCTTGATTGCTGAAACATTCTTGAAATTCCTAAATTAGAAATAACCTCAGGAGGAAGATTTGTTATCTCTTTATCTTGAAATGTTATTTTACCAGAATCAGCTTTTAAAATCCCAGAGATAAGATTAAAAACAGTTGTTTTTCCAGAACCATTTGGCCCTATCAAAGCAGTAATTGTTCCTTTTTTAACTTCAAAACTACAATCATCTACTGCCCTAACTCCCCCAAAATATTTTTTTAAATTTTTTATTTTTAACATGGAAGCGAATCCACGCGAATATCTACGCGAATTTCGCGCGAAATGAATTTATATGAAATTTTTGTCTCGCCTTATCATAAACTCTTCGTAAAATTTCTAATTTTTCTCCTCCAAAATTTACCAATAAAAGAAGTTTATAATTGCTACCTTTTAAATAATGCCAAGCTTGTTTTTTCTCCCTAAAAGTAATCTTCGGAATATGTTTAATTTCTAACAAAATTTTATCTTCGATAATAAAATCAGGCGTATAAGCCCCGATTTTCTTTCCATTATAAAATATTGGAATCTGTTTTTGGGCGGTAAAAGAAATATTTCTATTTTTAAACTCCTCTATTAAAGCTTTTTGATAAATGCTTTCTTTAAAAGCTGGACCAAGCTTTTTCCATACTTCGTAAATCGCACCTACCACTTGATAACTTAATTCAGGATAAAGCAAATCGCGATTCTTTACTTTTTTATTATTTATTTTCGCGTTTTTTTGCATTGCTATTCGCGTTTTTTCGCGTTGCTATTCTAACTCTATTTTTCCGAAAAATCCTTTTGGTTTGTATATTAAAATTAAAAGCAATATTAAGGCATAAATAATTTGTCTCATTGGGCCAACAATTGAGGATGGAAAACCGATAAATCTTAATGGCTCTGGTAATAAAGTTAAAATTATCGTTGCAATAGCTGTTCCTTTTAATGAACCCAAGCCACCTATAATTACAATACATAAGACAGGAATTAATTGCATCAATGTAAATGAAGAAGGATCTATAAAAGTTATATAATAAGCATATAAACTTCCTGCAATGCCTGCAAAGAAAGCAGAAATCATTAAAGATAAAGATTTCATTTTAAGAGTATTCTTTCCCAAAACTCTTGTAGCTAATTCATCATCCCTTATTGCCTCTAAAACTTTTCCAAAAGGAGATTTAACAATGCGAGCAATAAGCAAGTAAGTAAGTAAGCTAATAAGCAGAGTAAATATTAAAAAGCTGGGATTAGTTGTAAGCAATAAGCGGTAAGTAGTAAGCGGAATATGGAAGCTTGGTTTTGGAATTCCTGGCAGACCCAATGGTCCTCTTGTTAAACTTGTCCAATTTAAAGCAACAGCATAAACAACAAAAGAAAAAGCCATTGTTGCCAAAGCCAAATAATCCCCTTTTAATTTATTTGTAGGAATTGAAAGTAAAAAACCAAAAATCATTGCCATAATTCCTGCTAAGAGAAAACAAAACCAAAAAGGAAAACCTTGAAGAGCCAACAATGCTGAAGTATAAGCACCAATACAATAAAATGCAATATGACCTAAATTTAAAAGCCCCGTAAATCCAACTGAAAGCTGAAGCGAAATCGCCAAAATCAAATAAATACAAATTAAAATTAATAAATGAATCAAATAAGCAGAAACCATAAAATTATTTTAACATATACATGTAAATAACTATTCCTTATTCCCTTCGTAAATAAATTACAAATTCTTGAATCTTTTATATGCTCTACCTCGATGTTCTACTCCATAAAGAACAATTTCTTTCTTTTTATGATCAACCCAAAAATAAACTCTCCAATCTCCAATTCTGTATTTTTGTAAACCCTCCAATTCCTTTGGTAAATATTTAATAGGAAATCTTAAAAGCTCTGGATGGCTGGCTAGATATTCAATTTTTTGAATAATCCTTTTGGCAATTTGGCGATCTAATCTTTTAATGTCTTTATCAAAAGTCGGGGTAGTTTTTATTTTATACATAAAATTACTCTAATTCCTGTTTAAGCTTTATAAGATCCCTTGTTTTTCCTTTTAAATGTTCTTTTCGAGCCTTTTTCATCTTTCTTATAAATCTCTTATCCAAAGATAGCAAAAAATCTTCAAGTTCATTACTGACTCTCTCCCAATTTTTCTGGGCTTCAATCAAAGAATCAAATAACTTCTTTGGTAAAGTAATTATATTTTTTGTTTTGTTACTCATTTCTAATAATTATATCACTATTTTTTATTTTTAAACTTATCAACCCGCTAACTCGCAACCTACCAACCTGTTATTTACTTCTCATAAGGAACCGATTGTTTATCTTTAATAATTTTGATCTCATAAATAGGATTCTTTATATCGCCATTTTCATCAAATTCAATAAGAGGATTTGAGATTCCATGATAAGAAGTTTTCTTTAATGCTTCTTTTATCTTTTGTCTATCTACCCCCCGCTTTTTCAATAGCTAAAAACATAACTTTAGCAGCATCGTAGCCAAAGGGGGCAGGAGTGTTAATTTGAAGATTCTCAAACCCGGGTAGGGATTTAATTTTTTGCTTAAAATCTTCTGGAATATCTACTTTTGAAATTGTATAAATAACTCCATCAGCATACCCACTTTTAACAACTTCTTCACCGTCAAACGAGTCTGTTCCCACTACAGGAATTTCTAAATTCATTTCTTTTATTTGTTTAAGAGCGCTAACTGCATTAGCTGGATAAACTGGAAAATACAAAGCTTCAGCTTTACTTTCTTTAATCTTAGCAATCTCCGTTCTAAAATCTTTTTGATCTTGTATTATCCCATCTTCATAAACAATCTCACCTCCTAATTCTTTAAATCTAGCCTTAAACGAATCCTTAAGCCCTTCCCCATAATCATTCTTAACATAAACAATAGCTACTTTTTTCTTTCCTAATTTGTTAAATATAAAGTCAGCTCCTACTGGCCCCTGGAAAGTATCTGAAGGGTAAACCCTAAAAATATAATCACCTATCTTACTAAGATGAGGAGCAGAAGCAAAAATATTTACTACTGGCACACCATTATTTTGAGCAATTGGTAAAGCCGGTCCACCAACGGATGAACAAACCGGTCCTAAAATTCCAATTACTTTATCAATGTTTACTAATTTATTCATCGCATTTACACCATCCGCACTTGCACACTTATCATCCTCTACAACAACTTCGATTTTTCTTCCATTTATTCCCCCTTTTCGTTTATTTCATTTACAGCCAAAGTAATACCAGCTAAAGCATTTTGTCCATATGAAGCTGCTTCTCCAGTAAGTGGTGCCAATACCCCAATCTTTATCGGTTCTTTTGTTGTTGGAGCTATTGGTTTTTTACTTACTCCATACCAAATTCCATAAATTATAATAATTGCGACTATTATTCCGATAATTATTTTTGTTGTTTTATTCATTTTTCTCCAGTGGTAAGCAGTAAGTGCTTATTGCTTATTGCTTAATTCGACTTTATTATATTATATCACTTTTTATCGAAATCAAAAAATCTTATGATTGTCAATTTTAAATTTTCTCTTTAATTATTTCAATAAATTTTTCAATATCTTTTAAACGATGACGCAAAACATCATAAACAATATCATAATCGATCTCTTCGTAATCATGGGCAATAATATTTCTAAAACCAACCATCTTAATTAATTGTTCAGCAAGCTCTTTATTTATAATTCCCTCTTCACTTAAAATAATAAAGCTTTCAGCCATTGTTGTTGGTTTGCGAAAGTTTTTAAAGGATATCACTGCCTCAGCTAGATCAATAGTTGACTGAATAGCTAAATAAAGATAACGCTCTATTGCTCCTTTAATATCAATGTTTTCCTCTATTTCTTCTCGAGAGTATTTTTGATATCTTTCTAAAATTTTTAAATATTTTTGGGTAGCACTAATTTTATTTTCTATAACATTAATATTGATCATAATTCAAGCCGGGTTAAATCGTTTTTTAATAGCATAATGCGGAAATCGAAATATTCATTTAATATTTTTGGCTCAATCAAAATCCTAAACAAATCTCTTTCAAAAATTAATTTGCCTTCTTTAATGATATTAAATTTCAATTCTGGACCTTCAATCATATTAAGTGCTATCACATCAACCTTATTTGTTTTAAGAACTTGGCTTAATTTATTTATTAATTCTATCTTGATATCGAAAATTTTCTTTTTATCTTTTGTGTCAAAATAAATAGCAAAATCATAATCACTAATCGGACCTGTATCTCCTCGTGCTTGAGAACCAAAAAGATAAACAAGCTTAATCTCTGAATATTTACTAAAAATATCTTGAATGTTTTTTAAGTTTTCATTCATATTACCCTATTGCTTACTGCTTAATACTATCTACTTATATTATATCACTTTTTAATCCCTAATATTCCCTGTGGTCTAAATAAAAGAAAAATAAATAAAATTATAAAAGCAATGGCATCTTTATAGCCTGATGGCAAAAACCATATTCCAAAATTCTCTGCAAAACCTAATAAAAATGCTCCTAAAATTGCTCCTGGAACAGAATCTATCCCTCCAATTATTGCTGCTGTAAATCCTTTGATCATTAAATTTGTTCCCATTGTTGGTTCTAAATTTTGTTCCAATCCAACCAAAATTCCTGCTATTCCTGCAATTGCTGAACCAATAATAAAACTCCAATTATAAATTTTTTCTGAAGAAATCCCAACAATTTCTGCAACATCTTTATTATCAGAAACTGCCCTCATTGCTTTTCCTATTTTTGTTTTTTTCATAAAAATAAAAAGAGAGAACAATAAAATTATTGAAACAATGATAATAACAATCTGTAAGGGAGTGATGATAGCTTTAAAAATTTCTATCCCTTTTGAAATTTTAATATAACCAATTGTTTTTACATCAGCACCAAACAAAAGCAAGATTAAAGATTCAAAGAAAATTAAAAGTGCAACTGAGGCAATCAATAAAATCACATTACTTGCCTTCCTTTTTCTTAATTGTTTATAAACAAATTGATTAATTAAAAATCCTAAAAAAGAGGTAAAGATAATAGAAAGAATAACTGAAAAAACAAAATTTAAACCGAGCATTGAAAATAAAAAATATAAAAAATAAGCAGAAACAGCAATAACAGCACCATGAGCAAAATGAACAAATTTACAAACAGAATAGATCAAAGAAAAACCAGCAGCAACCAAAGCATAAATCGCTCCTGCAATTAATCCATTAATTAAAAGCTGATTAAACATGATTAAAAAGTCAAATGTCAAAAGTCAAATGTCAAAAGTTTTTTAATTTAATAACGGCCCTTGCTATCATATTTGCAATTTGGGTAACTTCATTTAGCAATTTATCAATTGATTTATTATCTACTAATTTTGCATCTTTTAAAAGCTCTAACCAATATTTTGTTTCATTAGCACTTTTAAGGGCAATCTCATAGAATTTTTTAAACTCTAATCTCGAGCTTGAAGCCTTTGCTTCAGCTAGATTGGCGCCAATCGAAGTTGCAGATCTAATAAGCTGATCAGAAATAATTTGAGAACTCCTTTTGTTAGATAGCACATCAGCTAAGGAAATAATATCTAAACTAAATTTATAACATCGCTCTCTCAAATTAGTTTTTAAATTTCGATCTTCCATACTCTTGACTTTTTACTTTTGACTTTCGCGTTATTTCGCATGTTATTCGCGTTATTCCGCGTTTTACATTCCTCCAAAATAAATACTTCTTATTCTTTCATCTTTTAAAATTTCTTTCTCACCTTCTAAAACAATTTTACCATTTTCTAAAACATAAGTTCTGTGAGAAATCTCGGTTGCCTGTTTAGCATTTTGTTCAACAATAATAATTGAAACTCCTTCTTTATTTATTTCTACAATTTTTTCAAAAATTTCTTTTCTTATTTTTGGTGCTAATCCCAATGATGGTTCATCTAAAAGCAAAATTTGGGGATTGTGAATTAAGGCTCTTGCAATTGCTAACATTTGCTGCTCTCCTCCAGATAAATTTAAAGCAAGCTCATTTTCTTTTTCTTTTAAAATAGGAAAGAATTTGTAAATTTTTTCTATAGAATCTTGAATATCAAAATTTTTGAAAGCAAAAACTCCCATTTCTAAATTTTCTTTAACAGTTAAAATAGAAAAAACTTGTCTGCCCTGAGGAACATAAGAAATACCTTCTTGAATTAATTGATAAGTTGGAAGCTTTGTAATATCTTTGTTTTTGAAAAATATTTTTCCAGAATAGATTTCGCATAAATTAAAAATTGATTTCAATAATGTTGATTTTCCAGAACCATTTGGACCAATTATAGCTACTATTTCAGCAGGTTTTATTTCAAAATCAATCCCATGCAAAATTTCCATTCCATTGTAACCTGATTTTAAATTTGAAATTTTTAACATATTAAAAATTTATCGGAGGGGGTGGGATTCGAACCCACAAGGCATTAAAGCCAACGGTTTTCGAGACCGTCCGGTTGCCATTCCCGCACCCCTCCATTGGGCGGTGGAGGACTCGAACCTCCGGCCTTCTCGACGTCAACGAGACGCTCTGCCAACTGAGCTAACCGCCCATATTATAATTATAATATGAAAAAGATAATCTGGACAAAACATTCTAAAAATAAGATGAGCTTTTATAATTTGTCTGAATCAAGGATAAGGAGAGTTTTAAAAAACCCTTATAGAATTGAAGAAGGAATTGCAGAAAATACAATTGCAGTTATGCAACCAGCATCTATAAAAAAGAAGAAGAATAAAAAATTTTGGAGGCAAGAAATATGGGTTATGTTTCAATTAAAAAATAATAATTTAAAAATAATTTCTGCATGGAGATATCCTGGTAAAAGCCCTCAAAATAATCCTATACCAAAAGAAATTTTAGATGAATTAAGGGAAGAAGGGATTATTTGAATAAATTTGCTAATTTTTCAAAAAAGTTCCCAATAGAAATTTTTATGTTTAAGAAAATTCTTCCAAAATCTATTCCTGTTGATTTTTTAATATAATCACCAATATCACTAAATTTAAAACCAAATATTCCTTCTAAAAAATCTACAAACTTTATCCATCCTGTCTTTAATGTATTAAATAAAACTTCCCAGTTAAAATATGGTTTAATTTTATCCCAAAAACTTTTAGGAACAACAGCAAAAATTATTATCACTATAATAAAGATCAAAAAAATCCTAAACAAAATTTTTAACATCTTACAATTTTTCTATTGCTCTATCTATTAATTTTAATGTCTTTTCTTTTCCTATAATTGGCATAATTTCTATTGGTGGAGGAGATGCTTCTAATCCTGTTAAACTTACTCTTAATGGCCAATATATATATCCCTTATCTTCACTTAAACTATCTAAAACATTTTTCAAATATTCTGGCTTAAAATTTTCTTCATCTATATTTTTTAGTGTCTCTCTTGTTTTTATTAATGATTCTTTTATCTGATCCAATGTATAACCATTCCATATTAAAAGTTCTTTATTATAATCAAATTCATTAAAGAAGAAATCAACTACTTTAAAAATTTCTCTTAAATTGTTTGCTCTTTCTTTCCCCAATTCTATAATTTTATAAATCTTATCAATTGAATATTTATCTTCTATATAAATTTTTAAATCTTCAAAATCTTTATCTTCTCTAATAATCTTTATAATTTCATCTGCTGGCTTTTTTCTTAAATGAACTTTATTCAACCATAAAAGTTTTTTAATATTAAATATTGCTGGTCTTACTTCAACATCATCTAAATCAAATTCTTCTATTATTTCATTCAAGGTTAGAACTTCCCTATCCCTTTTTGGATGCCATCCTAATAATGATAAAAAGTTTACTATTGCTTCTGGCAAAAACCCTTCTTTTTTATATTCAAGAATACTTTTTGCTCCGTGTCTTTTTGATAATTTTCCACCCCCTTCTCCTAAAATCAATGGTAAATGAGCATAAATTGGAGGCTTCCATCCCATAGCCTTAAAAACCAACAATTGCTTAGGAGTATTTGATATATGATCTGCTCCTCTTATAACATGCGTTATTCCTTGATAATAATCATCAACAGGAGTTGCTAAATGAAATAATGGTTCATTCTCATTTTTTGCTATAACAAAATCTCCTAATAATCTTAAATCAAATTTAATTTCTCCCCTTAAATAATCTTTAAAAACTAATGTCTCTTGAGGTACTTTTAATCTTATAACATAGGGGGTTCCTTTTGATAATTTTTCATTTACTTCTTCTTTTGTTAATTTTAAACAAGTACCATCATATTTTGGAGTTTGTCCTCTTGTTATCTGCTCCTGTCTTTTTAATTCTAATTCCTCTTTAGTACAAAAACATCTATATGCTTTTCCCTTATCCAATAATTCTTCAATTACTTTTCTATATAAATCTATTCTTTCAGATTGAAAAATAGGACCTTCATCATATTTTAATCCTAACCAATTTAAACTTTCTATTATATCATCTACAAATTCTTTTTTTGATCTTTCTTTGTCAGTATCTTCTATCCTTAATATAAATGCACCTTTATTTTTTTTAGCGAAAATAAAATTAAATAGCGCAGTCCTTGCTGAACCTAAATGCAAAAATCCTGTAGGAGAAGGAGCAAATCTTACCCGCACTATCATTAATTAAATTATAACAGAAAAACTAAATAACTCGAAACAATTGAAAATGCTATAGAAACATTTAAAGATTCTTTTATTTCTCCAATTTTTGGTATTTCTAATATATAATCACAAAACTTTAAATGTTCTTTTTTTATTCCTTCTAATTCATTCCCTAATACAAGAGCTATTTTTTTATATTTTCTTTTAAATTTATAATAAGGGATTGAGTTTTTTGATTGCTCTATTGCAACAATAACATATTTTTCTTTCTTTAATTTTTTAATCGCATCTTTAAATCTAAAATATCTTCCAATATCTAAATTTTTCTCAGCACCCAATGATGTTTTTATTACTTCTTTATGTGGTGGTAATGGTGTTATTCCTATTCCTATAATTTTTTTAATTCCTAAAAATTCAGAAGTCCTTAAAATAGAACCAACATTATATCCTGACCTAATATTATCAAGAACAACAATTATATCCTTCATCTAGTATGGGTAAAATAGCGCTGATGTTGCGTTTGGCAAGAGCTTTTTGTTTGATCCTACTTCATAAAGAAAATCTATATCTCCTCCATCATTAGAGTTAAGGGCAGTAGATGTATTTATTTCTAATCTTGCATCTAATTCATAGCTAAAGTCATTTTTACATGCGTAAGTATAGTAATAGGATGGTGCCTCTGTAATTGTCTTAGCATTTCTTGGATCAATAGGTAATGCTGTTAGATTTATTATTCCTGAAGAAGTAAATGGTATTGGAACCCATCCAGTTCCATCAACAAGCCTTGATGATGTTGCTCTAATTGCTGTAAAATTTCCACCTGCGCCAGCTATAGGTGTACTTGTAGCTGAACCTGTATCCTGTGCTGAATAAAATATTGTTGGTGTTGCTCCTTCTATGCAACCATTTAATAAACCAGAAAGAGCATAAGTTGTTGCTGAATCAACTGCTCTTACTACTGTTCCAGAGGCTGTCATAGCTATAGCTGATGGATTTTGAGCAAGATCAGTTAAATAAACATCGATTGCTTTGGATATTGTGTTTAAATCAGCAATTCTTTGGGTATCTCTTAATCTTGCAAACATTTGTCCTGGTTTTAAAACTGCTATCAAAATCGCGACCAAAACAGCTATTATTGCTAATACGATTATTAATTCAATTAATGTAAATCCTTTTTTCATTTTTCCGACTATATTTTAATTCGACCTATATTTTAATTCGACCTATATTTTAATTATAACAAATTTTTAAAAATCAAGTTTTTGAAAATGTTAATTTTTCACTAAATTCTTTAATTTTATCAACTAATCCTTCTAATGATAAGCCTGCTTTTACAAAATAATTTACTACTCCTAATTTTTTAGCTTTTTCTATATCTTCTTGCTGTCCTAAATTGGATATAACAAAAACAGGGATTTTCTTTAAATTTTCATCTTTATTTAATTCTTCTAAAACAAAAAAGCCGCTTTTTCGCGGTAATATAATATCAAGCAAAATTAGATCTGGCCTTTCGCTTACAACTTTTTCTAAAGCCTCTTCTCCATCTACAGCAGAAACAACCTCAAATCCTTCATTAGTTAATTTTTTTTCTAACAATGTTCTTAAAAATTTATCGTCTTCTACTAAAAGTATTTTCATTTTAAGCACCTGATGTTCCGGGGTAGATTCAGCTAAATTATGTGAGCTTAGATTTTAAACAGAAGTGGTCCATCGCCACCTTCCGGTAGCGATACCTTGTTCACCTTCCTATGGTTCCCATAGGGGTTGGACTATATCTTCATCCAGCACCATTTTGATTCAAAATGGTGCTGGAGCCAGCATATTGGCTGAGGTAAAAACCCCAACCTTTGGCATAAAGCCTCAGTCTCTACGGGGCCAGAGTTTGTATCTAAGCGAAGGAATTATATATTTATTTATTTTCTCTCTAAATTCTTTTACATAGTAACCTGGAATATAGAGTCGTAGTTTATTTTTATTTTCAAGAGGCAGCAATTCCCAACCATATACTTCATAGAAAGCTTTGATTAATTTTATATTATCTTCGCGGCTAAAACCTTGAGTATTCAAATAATATCCATATACCTTATCTTTTATTTTTCTTATATTGCCATCATCCATAAACCAAACAGACAACACAAGATCATTTTTTAACAGAGTATGAATATTTGAAGGAATTCTTTTAACACCATTTACATAGAACATCCTGTAAAATTTCTTGAAGATTGGTAAAGTTTTAGTCCTGAATCTGCAGGATGTCCTATAAATATAGATTTTCCCATTTGTAAGGTTTTTCAGTTTATCCATTTTCCACACCAAATAATCCTTTTGTTTGATCGAATGCGTTATCTGTAATCTAAAGTATTTGCCATTTCTTTCTAAATATCCATCTCCCAATAAGCTTCCTATTATAACCGATCTTTCTTCTTCGCTTAGATACATTTCTAGCTTCCCTCGGTATTACCCAAAAATGGGCTTTACCGATATAAGCTGGATTTTTCTATTCCTTTACAGGAATAGGTCGCAACTTTGCTTTACGACTTAGCCCTAGTCATTCCCCCTACCCTATCTCCGCAAAGCGGATTTTCAGGTAGGAAGAACTCCTCTGGCCTGACGGGCAGTGAGTGCAAAGGCTGAGAACGTATTCACCGCGG
>Ga0080004_1136763_pt1 | contig 13308 bp, 12 predicted proteins | sample WasSprMetagenome_FD_69207 | JGI IMG/M metagenome (GOLD analysis project Ga0080004, IMG submission 69207) | Sulfidic aquatic microbial communities from Washburn Spring, Yellowstone National Park, USA - WS (SPADES assembly) (version 2) | ecosystem: Environmental > Aquatic > Thermal springs > Hot... | reverse complement strand
AAGATTCTTGGTGGTAAACCTATTGAAGGTGAGGTTAGAGCTGTTATCTATGCACGTGTAACTCTTCTGATCAGAAGAGCGACTTAGAGAGGCAAATACAGTACTTGATACAGTATTGCTCATCTAAAGGTTATAGAGTTGTTGGTGTGTTAAGCGATATTGCAAGTGGTTTGAAGACCGATAGGAGAGGGTTGCTAAAGCTCTTCGACTACGTTGTTAACAGGCAGGTGAATGTGGTTGTAGTGACGTATAGGGATAGATTGTCTAGGTTTGGCTTCGAGTATCTGGAGTACTTCTTCAACAAGTACAGTGTTAGAGTAGAGGTTGCCTTTGGAGAGGAGCCCAAGGATGCTTACTAAGAGCTTGTAGAAGACTTAATAGAGATTATAACTTCCTTTGCTGGGAAGCTCTATGGTATGAGGAGCCATAAGGAGAAGAGGCTCGTAGAGGGCTTCAAAAAGTTGCTAGAAGAGGTTGAGAAGAGTGAGTGAAGTTACTAGGACAGTTATTGTTAAGTCTACTCCTCTACCCAGAAAGGTTTTCAGGGTCTTTGTCGAGCTTGAGGGCATGTACAGGAATATGGTTGAACAACTAGTACTATACGCTACGAGAAACAAGTTAACTAGCTTCACAAGGCTCAAAGCATTGAAGTATAGGGAGTTGAGGTCTCTATATCCACAGCTACCATCACACTACGCATACACCACATGCCAAGATGTGTCTACTAGGGTTAAGAGCTTCTTTAAACGCAAGGAGAAGGGCTTGGCGAAGAGGGATTACCCAGTGATTAACAGGGTCTCTATATGGCTAGACGACCACTTATGGAGAATGAAGGGTTTGACGAGTATTGAAATTGCTACTCACAGGGACTGGGTTACTATTGAGCTAGAGCCACACAAACAATACTGGGAATATGTGAACAGTGGCTGGAGACTAGCTTCTGAAGCCAGGGTGAAGCTTGATAAAAGGAGCAGACAACTAATCGTTTACCTAATCTTTAAGAAGAGTACTGAAGCATATAAGCCTAGAGGGTTCACAGCTGTTGACGTTAATGAGGATCATGTTGCTGTACTAGTTGATGATAAAGTATACCTCTTTGAGACTGGTTTTAGAGACATAGTCTTGGGCTACTACTACCGTAGAAAGAGGGTTCAGGAAAAATATGACAAGCTCTATGGCGTTAACCGCAGGGTCAAGGGGAGGGTTCTTAGGGGACTCGGGGAGAGGAGAAAGAAGAGTGATTTGAAGTGAAAATTAGCGAATATAGTTGTTAGAGTTGCCAGAGAAAAGCAATACGCTGTTATCTTAGAGGAGCTAGGTGGGGAGCCGACTAAGGAGATGATAAACCATGTCAGGGATGACCAGCTCAGACATAGGATATACCAGGCATCTTTCAAAGGTGTTCAGAAAGCTATTGAGGAGAAGGCTAAGGAATACGGGGTTCCAGTAATCTATGTAGACCCGAGGAACACTTCCAAGATATGCCCAATTCATAGTGCTCTAATCATTTACAGAAATGGTAGCAGAGTTGGCAAATGCTCTAAGGGTAGGGAGCTGTGGCACAGAGACGTAGTTGCGTGCTATAATCTGCTTCTCAGAGCCCGCCTAGGCAATGGGAGCTCTGCTCCAAGCCTAGGCAGGTTCACATTAGATGGGAACCCCGTGCCGTTGGGTTCGATGGCTACCCATGAACCTACAGGGATCCCCAAGTCCCTGTGGGCGAGGTGGAAGTCTCTAGATGAGACCCTGAAAAACCCTGAAATGAAGGGAATGACCATCTAGGGACAAACGGTATGAGCAGGAGCTATGATTAAACCTCCATTCTTTCCACACTCTACTATCCTAGAGATAACCTCTTTTCTAACATCTTCAACTGTTCCAAAAGGTATTGTTCTTTGAACCGATATTGTTCCGTGAAGAACAATTTTATCTCCATACCTCCTCTTAATCTCTACAGGATTCATACACTCAGGTTGTATTGGATTCAATATCTGTACACCTATCTCAATAAGATCAGGTATTATAGGCTCTATATAGCCATCAGAGTGATAGAATATGTATATAGAATTCCGTGAGTAGCTCTTCAAAGTATCTATAATTTTCTTCATCCTTGGCTTAAAGTATTCCCTCCATATATGAGGCTGTATTATCATATCTGTCTGCATACCTACATCATCCCCCAACCTGATTATGTCCACACCTATATCTATGAACCTCTTCCCCATATCGATCCTATACTTCATCAATCTATCGAGCAGCTTATTAACGAATTTCTCATTCCTATAGAGATCTAGTATGAATTTATTGAAACCTCTTAAATGCCATGCCCATTCGAAGAGTGTTTGCTCCATAAAACCCTCGAGTACGTATACATCCTTAAACATCCTACCTCTTTTCTCAGCTTCCTCAAACCTCCCAGCAACATCTAGAGAGGGAAACTCATAGCTATCAATATCACCAACAACAGCGTTTGCTAGAGGGTGATAACATATCTTATTATACCAACCATTACTCGCTACACAATATCTAATACCCCATTCATCCTCAAGCAAACTTTCCCCAACAATCTTGAAATACCCAAACGGATAAACAAACACTGCTTTCTTCTTAAACTCCTCCGAAACTCCTACAGAAAGATGTCTAAAATCTACACCTAGAAATTTCCTTACCTTCTCATCGTCATCAACCCTTAGATAATTCTTCAACGAAATCCATACATCTAATCTCCATGGAGGTTCATCAAGAGGAACTCTATCAGGTTCCTCATGATTTAAAGCTTTTAAAACCCTCTCCCTATGGGAAAGCATATCGAATTAATACCTACTAAACCTACTTACCTCTATGCAGCTCTTCTACCAATTTTTTGCATATTTCTATTGCTGTAACTGCGTTTTCTCCATAGGCATCTGCACCTATCTCTCTCGCAAACTTTTCTGTTATTGGTGCACCCCCAACAATTATTTTGACGCTGTTTCTCAGACCCTCTTTCTCAAGTGCTTCTATAACCCTCTTCATATTGATCATTGTCGATGTTAGTAGTGCGCTCATACCAACAATATCGGGTTTATACTGTTTAACTGCTTCAACAAATTTCTGTGGTGGTACATCAACACCTAGATCAATAACTTCAAAGCCGTTAGCCCTAAGCATTGTTATTACAAGGTTCTTCCCAATATCATGAACATCACCCTCAACAGTACCAATAACAACCCTACCAAAAGGCCTCACAACCTCCCCCACCCTCGTTATTAATGGCTCCAAGATATTCATAACCTCCTTAAATATTTCAGAAGCTACTATCAAGTCTGAGACAAAGTACTCACCCCTCTCATACCTAACACCAACAACCCTCATACCATCAGCAAGAACATTAATGATATCCATGGGTTTGAAGCCAAGCTCAACAGCCTTCTTAACAAAATCAATAGTCTTATCCATATCGAGATTAACCAAAGAGTCTTTAATAGAACTCAAAACATCTACAGACATAGATATTTCGCCAATTATTTATTAAAGAAAAGTACTTAACAATATAAATTTATCACCTAATAGGGTATTTGCCATATTCGTAAGCTGTTTTGAACATTGCAACAATGTTTTGTGGTGGAACACCGGGCTGGATATTGTGTACAGATGCATATACATAACCACCTCCAGGAGCGAATATCTTAATCAACTTCTTAACATGATCAACAACCTCCTCAGGCTTAGCCAATGGCAACACATGCTGTGTATCTACACCACCACCCCAGAAAGTTATCTGCTCACCAAACTCCTTCTTAAGCTTCTCAGGATCCATACCCCTAGCAGATATCTGAACAGGGTTTATGATATCTAAACCAATACCTATAAACTCCCTTATAAACGGATATATAGAACCACAGCTGTGTAGCCATGTAAACATCCTAGAATGTTTCTTAACATAACCAATGAGTTCTTCATATCTATGTTTATAGAATTCTCTAAATGTTTGAACACTTATCTGAGGACCCTCCTCAGTACCAAGATCATCGTATGCAATAGCTGTAACTTGGACGTATTCACCAATGGCGTTAACAATCTTCTTGATGTTGTACATCATAACTTCGTGGATGTGGTCTAGGATTGCTTCTGCTAATGGCTTTCTAATTCTTAGATCTGATAGCCATTTATCCCAACCTCTAAGATTTTGACCACCAGCATCATGATAACCCCCAGGACCACCAACAAAATTGTTTATCAATGCGTAGTCAGTATTCCTATACAAGTACTCAGCTCTCTTCCTAAGAATTTCAACAACATCATCTGCTACTTTAAATGAATCCCAATCAAATTTCTTAACATCATCAACACTTTTAACATCTGCTAAAGGAGGTTTTGATTTTCTCCACCTGTCTAAACCCCAGAAATAGTATCCACCCCTAGGAATTATACCGAATATGTTGCCAGCTGAATAACCAGCAAAACCCTCTCCAACCTCTACAATCTCAATATATTTCGGCATCTCGACATCAACACCGTATGGAGCTCTCCAAATATAGAATTCTCGGTCTGAAACCTCCTTCAGAGATCCATCAACAACACTAGCAAATCTATATATGTATGGGTGTGGTGCCATGGGCTCCAAAACCCTATTAACATTAACAACATCAACATGGAGAAGATCAAGAACATCTTTATCGACTTCAGCAAGTTGTTGACCAATATCCATAACTCTTACGGGTTTTAGAGACAAACCCAGATACTTCCTAAGATCGTAATAAGTTTTAGCATGGACACCTGTACAAGGGGTAGCACCTAAATCTATTGGGATTCTATCAGGCTCTTCATGCCTTAAAGCTGAGATCACACGATCTCTTGGCTTCAAACCCATATCACACCTCTTCATACTTACAATTACCCCACTATTTAGAACATCATTATATTTTTAATAATGTTTATTTTGATTTAAAAGAAAGGAATAGACGAAAACAAAGTATTTTCCAAGGCTGAGACAGAGTGAAAATATTTAAAGTATAACTTGTACAAGAATTACTTGGGTGTATGTATGTTGAGAGTTGAGAATCCTAGGGTTGAGTTTACAACTAATCCTCTGGGGATTGATGAGTCTAGACCTAGGTTCTCTTGGACTCCTATTCATAGCGAGAGAGGTAGGAGGCAAAAAGCTTACAGAATTATTGTTGCTAGCTCTTTAGAGAATGCTTTGAGGAGTATTGGTGATGTTTGGGATAGTGGTATTGTTGAATCTGATGAGAATGTTGTTGAGTATGGCGGGTCTCCGCTGAAGAGCTTTACTAGGTATTTCTGGAGGGTTAAGTGGTGGGATGATAAGGGTAGGGAGAGTGAGTGGAGTGATGTTGCGTGGTTTGAAACAGCTGTTTTAGATTCTGGGGAATGGAGAGGTAAGTGGATTGGTGGTGGTCAACTTCTTAGGAGAGAATTCTATATCGATGGTGATGTTGCTGAGGCTAGGGTTTACATAGCTGGTTTGGGTTACTATGAGCTTAGAATGAATGGTGTTAGGGTAGGTGATAGGGTTCTTGACCCTCCGTGGAGTGAGTACGGTAGAACTGTTTACTATAGTGTTTATGATGTTACTGACATTGTTAAGAAGGGTTTGAATGCTGTTGCTGTTATGCTTGGTAGAGGGAGGTATGCTCAGAAATTCTCGGGTGTGAAATACTATGGAGAACCGAAGCTACTCTTACTACTAAGAGTTAAGCTTGTTGATGGGAGGGTTATGGAGGTTTACAGCGATGAGTCATGGAGATGTCTAGAGAAAGGACCTATAATAAGCGATGATATATACAATGGGTTTAGGTATGACTTTAGATTAGAGCCTGTTGGATGGGATAAACCAGGCTTTGATGAATCTAGCTGGAAGCTGTGCACAGTTGTTGATCCTCCTGGAGGTGTTCTAAGGTCTACAGCAACAATCCCAGCTACGAAGGTTATGGCTGTTCTAAAGCCTAGAGAGTTTTATAGCCCTAGACCAGGTGTATATGTATTTGATTTTGGGCAGAATATAACTGGCTGGGTTAGGCTGAGGGTCAGAGGATCTCTAGGTGCAGAGGTTAGGATAAGGTGTGCTGAGATTCTCAACACAGATGGAACTATAAACACTAAGAATCTTAGAGGTGCAGAAGCTACTGATGTATTTATCCTAAGAGGTGATGGTGTAGAGACTCTGGAGCCTAGGTTTACCTACCACGGCTTTAGATATGCAGAGGTAAGCACAGCTTCTGGATACATAGCACCTCCATCTCTAGACGATGTAGAGGCTCTCGTTGTCCATGCTGATCTAGAGTCTATAGGCTCTATAGTGACATCAAATAAGCTTGTTAACGATATTCATAGGATAGTGATGTGGAGTCTCAAAGGCAATTTAATGAATGGTGTTCAAACTGATTGTCCTCAGAGAGATGAGAGGATGGGCTGGCTTGGAGATGCATGGCTATCATCAGATTCTGCAATGCTTAATTTCAATATGGTTAGATACTATGAGAAGATAATGCAAGATATAATCGATTCTCAGAAGGAGGATGGGTCTATACCTGATACAGTACCTCCATATTGGAATACATACCCAGCAGACCCGGCATGGGGCACAGCATTCATATACATTCCTTGGATGCTTTACACATACTATGGGGATAGAAGAGTTATTGAGAAAGTCTATGGGTATGCTAAGAAGTGGTGGAACTACCTCTACACAAAAGCTAAAGATGGCGTACTCTACTTCAGTAAATACGGAGACTGGGTGCCGCCTGGAAGAGTTTTCAATGTTCAGGACTGTCCATTCGAAATCATAGCCACTTGGATACTCTATAGAGACGCCAAGATATTGAGTAGCATGGCTAGAGCTCTTGGGAAGCCTGATGAGGCTAAATACTTTGAGGAGAGAGCTAGTGAGATAGCAAATGCCTTCAACAAAGCTTTTCTACACGAAGTAGAGATATTTGGTCGTAAAGTTGCAGGCTATTTCTCAATATACACTTCGCAAGCAGGGACACAGCTATACCTAGGTTCACCAAGGTTCGGGGGCTCACAAACATGTTTAGCATTACCACTGGTAGAAGGTTTGGTTCCACAGGAGAAGGTTAAGGATATTGTTGAAGCTCTTGTCTATAGTATAGAGGTTGATTGGGATAAGCACTTCAATGTTGGGATACTTGGAGCTAAATATGTGCCAGAGGCTCTAGCTAGGTATGGCTACCTACAGCTAGCATATGAGGCTGTTATTCAAGATACTTATCCAAGTTTTGGTTACATGATTAGGGAAGGTGCAACAACGCTTTGGGAGAGGTGGGAGAAGCTGACGGGATCAGGTATGAATTCTCACAACCACCACATGTTTGGAAGTATAGATGCATGGTTCTACAGATGGTTAGCAGGCATACAAGTAGCTGAGCCAGGGTTCAAGAAATTCATAGTTAAGCCTCCATTAATCAAGGGATTGAACCATGTATCGACTAGGATATACACAGTTAAAGGTTTAGTACACGTTGCATGGGTAAACGAAGGAGATAAACTCAAGCTAGTAATAGACGTACCTGTAGGATCTATAGCAGAACTACATCTACCCAAGATAGCGAAGAGCGTTGAAGTAGTTGAAAGTGGTAAAACTATATGGAGAGAAGGAAAGTTCACACCTACAGAAGGAATTATCTCAGCTAAGGAAGAGAAAGAAGAGATTGTGATAGAAATAGGATCAGGCAGCTACAACTTCGAACTAACCTCCTCCCCACTCTAAAGAAGTAAAGGCTCTTGAGAGAGGTTCACCTATTCTCCACATCTATTTGGATCTACATCTGTTATCCACAGAGTAGTCGAGGTGGCTAGAGACCCCCTATATACCTATTTATTTAGTGGTTACAACTGAAAGCCTTGTCCTTTAGGGTGGAGATGAATGAAAAGGATTATAAACTTTCTTTGTTTTGATTAACCTTGGTGATGAGCATTGAATTCTCTGAGCTGTTGACAATGATAGACAGTTTACCCATAGCTCTGAGTAGGATGGATAGGGGCAGTGGGATGGAGACCTGGTCCGGGGTTGAACAGTCGAGAAGAGGAGATGTAGCCCCAAACCTCCTCACCTTAGCAGGAATCCTCGCTCTTCAGAGCTGGGAGGAGGTCGGAGTGGAGCAACTAGTGTTAGTATCTGATCTTGTAGAGAAGATAGAGTTATAGTCTTTGGAGATATTTTGTTGTAGCTTTAAATATTTAAGTTTCTTTGTTCTGTAGATATGTCGGTGGTTTAGGTATGGTTTTCGATGTTGTGTCTCTTGGTGAGATACTTGTAGAGTTTGTTAGGAAGGAGAAGGATGTTATGCATACTGTTCCAGGGGATTATGTAGGTCCTTTTCCTAGTGGTGCACCTGCTATTACTATCGATACTTGTGCTAGGCTTGGTTTGAGAACAGGTTTTATTGGTGTTGTTGGTGCTGATGATTTTGGTGAAATGCTTGTTGAGAGGCTTAGGTCTGATGGTGTTGATGTTTCTAGGATTAGAGTTGATAGAGAATCTGCGACAGCTATGGCTTTCGTTGCTTATAGATCTGATGGTAGCAGAAGGTTTGTATTCACATTGAAGTTCTCTGCATCTGCAATACTATCTCCTAACGATATAGATCCTAATTATGTGGCTAGAGCAAGCGTTCTCCACGTCTCTGGATCAACAATGTATATAAGTAAACTTGCTAGAGATGCTTGTGTAAAAGCTATTGAGGTAGCTAAGAGTAGTGGTAAGGTTGTTTCTCTAGACCCTAATATAAGGTTAGAGTTGGAGTCTATTGAGAGGATTAGGGAGATACTGGGGAGCGTAATCAAGTATACCGATATAGTTCTATCAGGTGAAGACGAGCTGTTAATGGTTACAGCTACAAACGATATCTATACAGCTATACGTAGAGCATTTGAATGGGGTCCAGATGTAGAGATTGTCGTTGTTAAAAGAGGTAAGAATGGGTCATTAGCAGTTACAAGAAGTGGCGATGCTATTGAAGCACCTGCTCTACTCGTTAAAGAGGTTGATCCCACAGGTGCTGGAGATGTTTTCAACGCAGCTTTTATCTATGGCTATATAAAGAGCTGGAAACTAGATAGAGCTCTCCTCTTCGCAAATGCTGCAGGAGCTATTAAGGTTGGGAGAGTAGGCCCTATGGAGGGACCTAAATCCTATAACGAAGTAGTTGAGCTAGCTCATGAAAAAGGCTATGCATTTTAAGAGGTTAAGGCTATGATTGGTGTGAGATCTACTCTAGATAAAGCGTGTAAACTGCCTGGAAAAGCAACACTTCTATGCTTATCACCCATATCTAGGCACGTGGTTCAAGCCTATATAAAGATTGCTAAAGAGCTCAATACACCTATATGTTTTGCAACATCTTTAAACCAAGTTGATAGAGGTGGGGGCTACACAGGCTGGACTCCTATAGACTTCAAGAATTATGTTATGGATATGGCTAGAGAATACAGCATATCTACACCTATAATTCTTCAGCTTGACCATGGAGGTCCATGGCTAAAGGATGAGCATATAGCTAAGAAGTACTCATACGAAGAAGCTCTCAATGACTTCCTAAAATCGCTTGAACTATTCATTAAGGCAGGTTTCGATGTTATACATATAGATACAACTATTGATCTAGAGAGTAGGGATGGGTATGCAGATGTAGAAGTAGCTTCTAAGAGAACTGCAGATCTTATAATGTACTCAGAAGAGATAGCGTCTAGATATGGTGTAAAGCTTGAGTATGAGATTGGTAGCGATAGATGGGGGTACAAGCCTCTGGAAATTGTTGAAAACTTTGTATCGAAAGCTATATCTATGCTCAGAGACAGGGGTTTCGATATTAATCGTTTAGTGTTTGGGGTAGCTGATGTAGGGACAAAGGTTTGTCCAGGGAACAGAGTAGACCCAGTAATAGTTAGAGAGTTCTCATCGCTTATGAGAAGACATGGTCTCTACCTAAAGATACACTCAGGCGACTATTTAGAGAACCCAGGTGAACTACCTAAGAACTCTGTAGGAGGAGTTAATATAGGTCCAATGCTTGCACACATAATGTATTCAACATTTAAAGAGATTCTCTACGAGAAACTCGACAAGGATAGAGCTTTAGAGCTTCTAGAAGAGTTAAACAACTTTATAGCTAGTAGCGATAAGCTCGCTAAGTATGTTAGTAAAGACCTAGGCGAAGCTGAAGAGTATAAACTTGGTCTAGCCTCGAGATACATATGGTCTACAACTAAAGCTAAGGAATTCATAGACAGAATCTCCAAGATTATAGGCATAGATATAGAGAAACTATTTATAGAGAAGCTCGCACAAACTGTGAAAAGATATGTTATAGAGTTGAACATATACAAACTATACGTAGACCAATAAAAAGCATGCAACGTTGAAGCAATATTGAAAGCCACCTCTAATGCTCTAGCTTAAAACCTCAAAGTTTTTGTGGTTCAACAAATTAGTTAACTCCTTAAACCTTTTTATTTGGCTAGAGGCAGATACACAGGTGGTGTTAAGCACTCTGCTGCTCTAGTTGATAGTCTCTCTAGCGTTTTTTATTATTGTGTTAGAGTTCCTGGAGAAAGGCCTGGTGTTGCCAAAGCCTAGCTGAAGGTATTGGGGTTAAGTCTGATGGTAAAGGATTTATCTTGACTCTGTTGCTCCCAACGTCTCTATAGAGATTGATTCTCATTTAGCGACTCTAAAGGTTTTAAAGAGGTTTAGCTAGAGGTTAAGCTCTTGGGTGTCTTACGTATGGGTAAGGCTCTTAATGTAGCGGTTGTGGTTATAGCTATGGCAATGCTGTTATCACTATTTCCATATAAAGTAATCTATGCAGGGTCTTCAGAGCAGTTTAAGGTTGTAGAGGTTATTGCCAGCGATTCTGAAGCTTTTGAGAAGGCTTTGAAAGTTGTTGAGGCACAAGGCAAGGTAATCTATGCGTTCCCAGAAATCCTCAGCTTTGCTGCTTATATCCCCTCGAAAGCTATTGACAGGCTTCGGTCTATACCAGGTATAGTAATAGATGAGCCTGTTGTTGTTAAGGCTCTTAGCGAGACCTTGCCATCGAACTGCAGCTTTCATGGAACTATCCTTACCTGGAACCTAGACATGATAAATGCTCCAACAGCTCATGAAGTCTACCACCTCGATGGATCAGGAGTCTATGTAGCTGTTCTAGACACTGGGTTAGAGCCTCAGTGGAGGAATTACTTTCCAGAGAATAGGATAGCTACAGAGTTTGGAGCAGCATTCTTAGGAGCAATGGCGACAGCTTACCAGGTAACAGGAGAGGTACTGAATAAGAACGCTTGGGAAGCAGACACAAACGGGCACGGCATGCACGTAACGAGCACAATCATAGGGTTTAAGGTCTACAACCTCTACACAGTTGATGGTGTTGCTCCAGGAGCTAGAATCATACCTGTTAAGGTTCTTAGCAATGCTGGCTGGGGATTCTCAACAGACGTAGTCGCAGGAATAATGTATATAGCCAGGCTATACAAGGCCGAGGAAGAGAGTGGAGGAAACGTGCTACCACCTACTGGTGTAGTTAACCCCATGATCATCTCCATGAGCCTCGGAGGTCCTGGACTATCCCTGCTTGAGAAGCGTGCAATTGATTACGCAATAAGTGTTGGCGTATTCATAGTTGCTGCAGCAGGGAATGAGGGTGAGCAGGGCATGAGCTACCCAGGTGCATACCCACCAGTGATATCTGTTGGTGCTGCTGGATGGGTAGGAGAGTGGTCTACAACTGGATGGTGGAGAACAGCAGACGTACCAGAGAATCTCTCCAGACAGATCTACGTAACAACATTTAGCTCCAGAGCACTACCAGGGCAAGACCTCGATGTCTTGGCTCCTGGAAGCTGGGTTGTAGGGCCATACACACCTTATGGAGCTGCACACCCACCATACTGGGCTCAAGGAGTTCCAGGACAATACTACTACCTTGGAGGAACATCGATGGCAACACCACATGTAAGTGGAGCCCTTGCAATACTACTACAACTCGATATGATGGATGGGAAGATAGACCTTAACCAAACACTTGCAGAAGAAATAATAGAGGAGTCAGCATATAAAATAACTTGGTACAGCGCTAAAGTCTACGATCCTACACAAGGCAAAGTAGTTAAGGTTATGTGGAGCAATAACGCTGTTGGCAATGGTTTACTACAAATAGATAAAGCTATTGAACTCTTCCTCACTCTATTCCCATCACACAAGCAGTAACATTTTTACAATGTTTTTACTAAAACCTTCTTTTTATTCCTGAATCATGGTTGAATCCTCATCACAAGCTCTCATTAGACTTGCCAAATTATCGACACTACAAAGATTTGGATATACAAAGCCCTAAATCCTAGACGCAGTACTATGTTTAAGGCTCTGATTTATAGACTGTAAGAGGTTATTGTGTGAGCTCAGCAACTTGAACAATAAGTAAAAGATATGCTAAATCAACTCGAGAAATTGAAGAAACAGCTAAAATAATGTAATACTTTCTAGCACTTTTTAATCATTTTTATCGTAAATATTTGAAATTTCAATGCTATAACTATATTATAATCTTTATTTTGATCTCTTTAGTCTTAAACGCTAGAGAGACTATCAACTAGAGCAGCAGAGTGCTTAACACCACCTGTGTATCTGCCTCTAGCCAAATAAAAAGGTTTAAGGAGTTAACTAATTTGTTGAACTACAAAACTTTGGGGTTTTAAGCTAGAGCATTAAGGGTAATCCTTTAACTAGTTTACCTGTTACCGGATCTACTCTGAACCCCATCTGCTCTAAAGCTACAACACCTATTTGAGGTGTTGTACCTCTAGGTCTTACAATGATATAGCTTATAGCTGATCTATCCTCAATCTGAATAACCGCTGCTGCAAGTTTCACTCTTTCCTTACCTGTAGCAGTCTCAGCTTCAGCTTCTCCATAGATAGGTAAACTCATCTCTTCAACAATGTCTTTGGGTAGAGCAGGGAAAGTAGCCGTTTCTCGGTAGATAGCGGTTCACAGCCTCTCATATTCGCTTTTTTCAGGCTCCCCACAATCTACTTCTCAACGGTCTCCCCAAGCCCCCTCACCGCAGTGGCTTCCACCTAGTCGCCTAGGGTTCATAGCCCTGCGGGTCTCGGAAACTTGGGGTCACTAACCAAGCTTATAAACATCAGCAACTTATAAACCTAACTCTAGGTCTTAAACATCAATGAAAATAAGTGTTGCAAATAATTATGAAGACCGAAACAGCCCTGGTGTTTTTCTTCTTTAGTTTCTTTTTTCTCATAGTATTTCTTATATGTTAAACC